>Ga0224506_10002527_pt1 | contig 12399 bp, 8 predicted proteins | sample SF_Jan12_sed_USG_2_FD_169108 | JGI IMG/M metagenome (GOLD analysis project Ga0224506, IMG submission 169108) | Sediment microbial communities from San Francisco Bay, California, United States - SF_Jan12_sed_USGS_8_1 | ecosystem: Environmental > Aquatic > Marine > Sediment | place: USA...
TACCTACCACGTACACCAGCATATATGGGTTGCTTACCACTAGCGGACGCATTTAAACTTCATATAATCATTCAACGCACAGTGGTAAAACGCCGACAAATTCCGTCCGGGAAAATTTAGATTTAAAATTGGATCGCGGAGAGTATCACTGGGTATCATTGTAGCTGGCACAACTTTTTTTGGGTGTGACTGACGTGTGCGCAGACGGTGGAAAACCTGAGTATTTCATAAAATAGTGTTCGTTTTTCCTTTTGCCTTAATTTTGTCTGGCACCTAATATCAGCCAATTAATTAGGTAGTTTTTCACGCTCATGTTGGCGATCATGTGTTGCGGTGTTTTGCACGTTTACGAAAATAGCGGTTGCCAAAAATATAAAAATATTGAGTGGAAAATTTAGCAAGGAGAGACAAAAACACCTTTTGTCTGTTATTTTAGATGAGCATCATCATAGATCGTGTAACGATGCTTTCCTCGTAGGTTTAGTTTAAACAGCGTTTGCGAATTAAACTAATATCCTGACAAAATCATTTGTTGGTATGACTCACTGTCGTCCCTCCACCACAACCTTATTGATTTTTAAGCTAAAATCAGCCTTTTATTATTCCTTCTTTTTCCTGTAAAATATGCGTTCATTTAATAACAAGATTCCCCTGAGGGTCACTTCATCGGTTCAGGGACTAGAAGCAAAAATAAGGTTGAGCGAATGAATAAGGAAAATTACTTCTTACTAGGCACGATGCTTTTTTCACTAGCAGCGATGAACCAAAGCGTTTTGGCACGTCCGGCTCCCACGGGTACTCAATTTGGCGGCATGACGTTGAATCCCTATGTAAACGTGGAATTTCAACAAGATGACAATGTTCTTGCTGACGCAGATGCGAGTGTTGCTTCTGGCGTGATCCTGGCACAGCCAAAATTACTCATGAGTGGCGAAGGTTCAAGCCGTAAAATCGGCTTTTATTACACCGGTCAATACGCCCGATACATGGACAGTCCCAAAGATGACTACCAAGACCATGTTTTTGGCTTTGAGGGTCAACAATTACTCGGCACCAGTGCTCATATCGATTTTGCTGCCGATTATTCTCAAAATCACGAAAACCGTGGCAGCGGTTATTCCCAAGGTTTAGGCGATAGCTTGGCGCAACCGGATTTGTTTGCCAATACCCGTGTTGAAATGAATTATGTGCTGGGTTCAAGTGATTCCGTGGGCCGATTCGATATTGGTGTGGACGCACTGCAACACAACTTCACCACACGCGAAAGCATTACCGAAACTCGTGATCGTAATGCTTATACTGGCCACGCAGCGTTTTATCTCAATTTGTCAGAAATCACTTCACTACTAGTTGAAGCACGTTATGGCCAATTGGACTATGCGGTTGATCCAACGAATAACAGCCTGGATTCCACTGAACAACGCTTTTTTGTAGGTGCGAGTTGGGAAATGAGCGCATTGACTAAAGGTAGTTTGCGCTTAGGTCTACAAACCAAACAATTTGAAGAAGAGAGCCGTGGTGTGTTTGCCGGTTTGGGCTGGGAAGCGGATATTGATTGGTCACCGATTCGTTTCATGCAAGTCAATCTTAGTTCACGTGGCGCTACTGAAGAGCCTAATGGTTTGGGCAACTATATTGAATCAAAAGGTGGCAGTGTTTCACTTAAATACGAACTGACTCAAAACTTTGCCATTGATTTGAATAGTGGCTTAACTAAAAAAGATTATCAGCCTTTGAATGTTTCCGAGCAAATTATGAGCGCTACTATGGGAGCGGATTATGCCCTGGCTAAGTGGTTAACCGTAGGCGGTCGTTTTGCCTTTGTGAGCCGTGACTCTGAAGCAGCAGACGATTTGGATTATCAACGCCGTATTGTTTCGTTATTTGTTGAAGGCACTTTGTAGTTTTAGCACCGGGCTTTAGCCCGGTTCTAGGCATTAAGAACGGACTAAGCTTGCTGCTATATCCTTACAGAATAAAAGGACGTTTCCACATTCAAACCCTGGTGTTTGATTTTTTTACAGATTATCAATAGCTTGGTCTGGCAAGAGCGGGATTACAGCTTGGCTTCATAGCCATCCATACATTATAAGAAACGCTCTCCGACCCAGTTGTAATAGTAGAATACGATTATGAAACGAATTAGTGTGCTTAAACTTGTAATTTTTGGGATTTTACTAAACCTGAGTCTGCTGAGTTTTGCCAATACCGACAATCATCTTCAAAGCTATAAGCTCGATAGTGGCGACAAAATTCAAATTTTTGTCTTCGGTGAAGAGGACTTGACCCTGGAAACACGCGTGGACAATGAAGGTAAAATTTCTTACCCCTTTCTCAATGAAATCAACGTACGCTTGCTCACGCCACGTGAATTGGAAGGCAAGATTATTGATGGGCTTAAAGGGCGATACTTGGTCGACCCCAAAGTGAACATCACTATCACCGAATACCGTCCATTTTTTGTTAATGGTGAAGTAAAAAATCCCGGTGGTTATCCCTACCAACCTGGCCTGACCTTACGCAAGGCCGTGGCATTGGCTGGCGGTTTCACCGCACGTGCTGCGCAGAATAAAATCGAAGTTGTACGAAATAATAATTCTTCTCAAGCCACGGTGCAGGAATCACTTGATGCGATGGTTCTTCCTGGCGATAGCCTAACGGTGAAGCAACGCTTCTTCTAATGATGAATCAAGAAACCACGCCTTTTAACCTCAAGCGCATTAGCGCCGAAGAAGAAATCGACTTACGCCAATATTGGAATACAATTTCACGTTATCGCTGGAGCATTATTGGCTTGGCTTTTGTCGTAACGCTGATTGTCGCGCTGGTGGTGTTTTCCATGCAACCGGTTTATCGTGCTACCGCTACCCTGCTCATCGAATCGCAGCAAGCCAAAGTATTATCCATCGAAGAAATCTACGGCCTGGACACGGGAAACAGCGAGTATTATCAAACCCAATTCGAGATTTTAAAATCCCGCGAACTCGCAGAAAAAGTGATTGGCCGCCTGGACTTGGCGCATAATCCCGAATTCGATCCCAACATCAAACGTGGCTTTAGTTTGAATTGGCGCTCATGGTTGCCATTCTCGCCTGAAGCTAGTGCTAAAAGTGAATATCAGCAACAACAGGAATTGCTTGAACAATTCATGGCACGTTTAAGCATTAGCCCGGTGCGCAAAACTCAGCTCGTCAATATAAGCTTTGAATCCCATGATGCAGAATTATCCGCAACAATCGCTAACACCCTAGCCACGGTCTATATCGAAAGTCATTTAGAAGCACGTTTGGATATGACGCGAACCGCAGCCACGTGGTTGACAGACCGCATGAGTGGTTTGAAAATCAAATTAAATGAAGCCGAACAACGTTTGCAAAGTTATCGCGATGCGGAAAACCTGGTCGACGTTAAAGGCGTGCGCACGCTTATCGCTAAGGAATTGGATGAAATTACCAGTAATTTAGTGGAAGCGCGTAAGAAAAAAGACGAAGCAGAAAATTTATATAATCAAGTGCGCTTAGCCGAAAATCCTCAAGCCGTGCCGGTGGTATTGGATCACCGCTCCATTCAGACCTTGAAGGTCACCGAAACCCGCGCCGAACAAAAAATTGCGGAACTGGCCAAGCGCTATGGCCCGGAACATCCAAAAATGATTTCGGCGCAATCCGAACTGCGGTCGATTCAAGATAAATTGACGGGCCAAGTGCAAACCGTGATTGAAAGTATTAAAAAGAATTACGAAGTACATAAACGTAATGAAAGCGATTTGAACGTTAGCATGGAAGAAAGTCTGGCCAAAGTGCAGGCGATTAATCGTAAAGAATATCGTTTACGTGAACTTGAGCGCGACGTGGAAGCAAATCGAAAACTGTATGACACATTTTTCACTCGTTTTCAGGAAACAGATGCAACTCAAGATTTTCAAGCCGTGAATGCACGTATTGCTGATCCTGCCGTGGCGCCACTTAAAGCGGCAAAACCACGCAAGGGTTTATCCGTCATTATCGCGTTTATTGTTACGCTCATGATTGGTGTATTACTCGCGTTTTTGCTCGAACACTTGGACAACACCTTCACTAATAGTGCCGATGTGGAAGATAAACTTAACACGCCCTTGTTGGGACTCGGACCAAAAGTGAAGCTTAAATCCAATGTCGATCTTGATCCGGTTGCGGTGTTTAATAGTGAGGAGCATATGGGCTTTGCGGAATCTATTCGCACCATACGCACAGGTTTGATTTTGTCGGGATTGGATAATCCACATCAAGTGACCGTGGTGACATCGTCTGTACCCGGTGAAGGTAAAACCACGATTGCTTCCTGCCTGGCAATTGCCATGGGGCAATTGGAAAATGTATTGCTCATTGATGCGGATATGCGTCGACCCAGCATTGGCGAAACCTTTAAGTTACCGCCACGCTTACCAGGCTTGTCAAATTTAGTGGCCCAAACGGAAAGCTTGGAACAATGTATTCATAGCAATATAAGCGCGAATATTGATATTTTGCCTTCGGGTATTATTCCACCGAATCCGCTTGAGTTATTGTCATCGAGCAATTTTAATCAATTGTTGCACACACTGAAACAAAAATACGATCGAATTATTATTGACACCGCACCCACCCAAGCGGTGAGTGATGCATTGATTTTAGCAACCAAAGCTGATGCGGTGATTTATGTGGTTAAAGCCGATGAAACCCCGCACCATTTGGCGCGCAATGGCATTGGTCGTTTGAAAGCGACGAATGCAAAAATTGCAGGCGCGATTCTTAATCAACTCGATACCAGTAAGATTTCCAAATACGGAAATTATGACTATTATCACGATAGTTATTACACGCCGATCAAATCCTAAATCACTATGTATGATTTACACTGTCACTTGTTACCCGGCATAGATGATGGTCCTCAAAACCTCGACGAGGCCTTAGCCCTAGCGCGACACGCAGTTGCCAATGGCATTACTCACGCGGTGACTACGCCGCATGTGCATCCCGGTCGTTATAACAATACGCATCAAAGCATTCAGAAATTACTAAAACAGTTTCAGGTCATGCTACAAGAAGCAGCGATTCCTTTGAAATTACGTGCCGCAGGTGAAGTGCGCATTAGTCCAGAAATTATTCCTATGCTGCAACAAAACCAAATTCCTTTTCTTGGCACCTATGAAAACCAATCAGTATTGTTACTTGAATTACCGCACAGTCATATACCACCCGGTTCAGACAAGCTCGTGGATTTTTTAATAAAACAAAATATCCGTCCCATGATTGCGCATCCAGAACGTAATAAAGATGTCATGCGCAATTTAAAAAAACTTGAACCGTTTATTGATCGTGGCTGTTTAATGCAATTAACGGCGGCATCGGTGGCAGGTGATTTTGGGTCAAGTTGTCAGGACACGGCAAGTGCGATTATTCAAAATCATTGGGCCACCATATTGGCTAGTGACGCACATAATCTTTCACATCGCCCTCCCGAGCTTAAGCCTGGTTTTAATGCTGTCGCTAAGTTATTAAACACGGATGCAGCAAGCGCTATGATTATTGATCGTCCCAAAGCTATTAGTGCTGAGCTATTTGCTCATGATTGAAATTTCGCAGAAAACGATTAAGTCGCTACGCAAAGCTTTGCTTGGTGGTTTAGTGGTCATGCTGTTGGCATTTTTTATTATTGCTTTGCGTTGGGGGCTAGCGGATATTTATGCATACCAAGCGCGTGAGTATTTAGAGACATGGTATTTAGGTGACCAAGCATCCTTAGATGAAAATTGGCAAAACGCGCACGATAGCATGCAAACCGCTTTGAGTATTTTTCCCGATCATCCTGAATATCTAGATCAAATGGGGCAAATTTACGAATGGCAATTTTATCAATCGGATTTTAATGGCGATGAGTTCAATAGCATTTTGCAAACCGCGCTGGGGTTTTACCACCAGGCAACGGCGATTCGTCCTGACTGGCCGCATAGTTGGGCCAGTGTTGCGTTTATGAAGTCACGTTTGGGTGAGTTGGATGATGAGTTTTATCATGCACTGCAAAGCAGTTTGACCTTAGGTGCAAACGAACCAGAAGTGTTGAGTCGTTTATTGGAGGCTGTTTTGCCGCAGTGGACTCAAATACCTGCACCGCGGCATGAACTGCGTAATATCATTTTGATTAAAAATTTATTAATGAATAAACAACAAAGCATCAAGCTGGCAAAACATCATCAGGTGTTGGCGTTTTTGTGTTTGCATTTTGCTACGGAACTTGGAAACGCCTGTGATTCTCAAACCAATGCAATCAATTGGTAATTAATGTTGAGGAATGTTTTCGTGCAACATGGTAATTAATTTTTCCATGTTTAATGGCTTGTATAACAAATCGAGTATACCCGCTTTTTTAACGCTATCTTTATTGATATGCTGGGCAAAACCCGTGCAAATCACGATGGGAAGCTCGGGATTGAGTGCTTTGGCGGCTTTGCTCAAATCCAAGCCGGACAAATAAGGCATGGTTTGATCGGTTAATAAAAAATCGAAGTGTGTCGGGGATTTTTGCAGGGCCTCTAGCGCCTGACGACTATCATTAAATGAAATAACATCAAAATTTTCACCTTCTAAAACATCGGTTAAAATCGCTGTAATCGCTATTTCATCATCAACAACGAGTATACAAGCTTGATTTTTCTTTTCTTTAACTGCCATGTTAGTCAGTATCCCAATCGTTTACCTGTTTAAAATCATATCACTTAGCAGAACTACAACACCATTCAAAAATGCTGCCGTTTGCAAAATAATTCTTTCTAATTTCGGCCCAAATCGCTAATTCTTTTCATGAGCTGATTCAAGGCATTATTTCCCTGCACTACCGTTTGACCGGTATTAAACCTGCATTTAGCCATTACCATTAATTCCCCGTTCAAAAATAGCTTAGCTAAGTCTGTTTATAGGTCATCTGTACTGAAAGGAGTTACAATGCCAAAAAACCAGTTTTTTCAAACATTTTGTTTTGCTTTATTTCTCGCAACAAGCCTGTGGGCTTGCTCTAGTGATGAGCCTGCGGATAAAGAAGATTCAACGCCTGCCATATCCGGAATTGTTTCTGTACCATCCCAAGTTACTGCGGCCTTGCAAGAAACGAATAAAACATTTTTCGCTCGCATAGGCGAATGGCTGTTCGGCAAATCCGCGCATGCGCTCATTGATGGTTTTGTAGGCGTGGCCAATGTCACTGTCAGCATTTATGAGGTTGGTATTGATGGGGTCGCTACTGGCGCTGCCTTAGCAACGGCAACAACCGACGCTGATGGTAATTACAGTTTCACTTCTTTACCTTCAGGCGTTAGTTTTGATACACGCTATGTGGTTCGGGTTACAATTGGCGCCGAAACAATTGAAGCGCGCCTGGTGAATGAAGAATTAAATATTGATCCGTTTTCAACCAAAGCCAGCAACATCGTCACTACAGTCACCAGCACTGATCCTGGAGGCTTTGCTGCCATCGAATCCAGTGATGCTTTAGTTTTACTTGAAGAACTTTCTGCGCTTGCTCATCAATTAGAATCATCAGAACTTAGCTCATCAACTGTTGCTGCAATCATTAGCGCGATTGACACTGCTATTACAGAGTTTACGGAAACTCAAAATGTGATTAATAGTATTTCCGCCACAAACGAAATTTGCGGCACGGTTACCGATGCTAGTGGCGCGGTTGAAGGTATCGATATGGTTGCGCTAAGTTATACAGGTTGGGTGAATTACGGCCGCAGTAAAACCGCCGCTGATGGCACATATTGCATTGGCGTGGACTTAACTGATACGACGGAATTTATTGTCGGCGCAATGAACCAAACCTTGGTTAGCACGGGTGCAAGTGAGTGGTATCACAGTAGCGCGCTAACACCGGCATATACTCAAGCCGACGCGGAAAAAGTCACCGTGGTCGATGGCACGACAAAAACCGGTATTGATTTCGCGCTTGAGCCCGGTGGTCGAATTCGCGGCAGTGTTACGGGTTATGAAGGTGTCTTGTTGGATAAGGCGATTGAAGGTGTACAAGTATTTGCTCGCGAATACCTAACAAATCTACCTCACGGCGGCACTGTGGTGAAAAAAAGCGGCAATTACGTCATGAATATTATTCCCGGCGATTACAACATTATCGCACGCAATCAAACCCTGGCGGCTTATGCCACAGCGGCTTACGATTCGACGCAAATTCATGGTCGTCGTAGTCGTGGTTTTGCAGAAAAAGTTACTGTGACTGCAGGCAGCGATCAATTATTGATTTTTAAACTTAGGGTTGGCAACAAGGTGTCGGGTGAAATAATGACACTATCTACTGGTGGTGTTCCCGTGGCAGGTGAAACAGTTCGTATTGATATTCGTCCCACGGCCACGACCTGGCAATATGCAGCGTCTGAACGAATTCGCACCAACCCACGCGGCAAATATCGTATTTGGTTAAAAGCAAAAAGTGACTATCAAATATCTGCCTATGGATATCGTCGTAAAAGTTTAGATGTCAGTGCCGCTGATGCAGTAGTGAATTTTTATGGTCCCGTTGGAAAAGTGGATGTGCTGGTACAACATAATGCCACACCTGTGTCCCAAGCCAAGGTGTTCTTGCAAGGAACGAGCAACGGATTTATTGATCTAGCAATCACAGGTAGCGACGGCACAGCCAGCGTGTATTTTGCCGATGATCCAGACACAGGTTCTGTGATTACCACCCCGGATGATTTTTATTTGTATGTGCGTATTGATGATCCTCAAGCCCATGCTTCTGTTATCTATGATGGTTCAGTGACACAAAACTTAGCACCATCAAGTGGTACAGCGCCTACGCAAATAAGCTTGGCCAGTGATGGCACGAGTAACCCTGGCTCGCCGATTACCATTAACTTGCCCAATGCAGGCGTGCTAACGGGAACCGTATCAAATGCAGACGGTAGCCCCGCTAAAGGCACCCGCGTGCAAATTCGCAGCTCTGGCACCGCAGGAACAGATCGCTTTATCAATGCATTAACCAAGAGTGACGGAAGCTACACGGTAAGTGTACCTGCTGGCACTTATGCTCGATTGCGTGCACAACAAGGCAGCAGCACTTACAGTAATTTAGTGCAAGCGGATGTTGATGGCGTGGTGGTTACTGAAGGCCAGACCACAACGGCAAATATTCAATTTCCATAAATTTAAGTTTTTCTTTCTAGACACAGAACCTCGCCAACGCGGGGTTCTTTTTTTTAAAAAGGTTTATTCATTCTTTGTTTGAATTCATAAAATTATTCTGTGTAAAAAACAAAGTTGCTTTGCATGGTTAGAAATACTTATACTGAAGTTGCACCTCACGCTAAGGTTTGGAGCAATAACATGTTAAAGCGCTTTTTGTATTTATTTAATTATCAAAACGTAGTCGCATGCTTGGTTGTTATTAGTTTTCAGCATCCACTCTTAGCGGCAACTGAATTACGATCTTACCCTATAAGTTTTGGCCACTTGACCGACTCTCGGTTTGCCGCAACTAACGGCATCACGCTTAATAAACTTGCTTACGATGGCATGTATCGTAGTGGTTTAGTTAATCATATTCCTAAGCCAGCCCAGCCCTGGATAGAAACCACTTGGAGCGTGTTCTGGACCTTCAATTTTACCATGTGGCCGCATGACATGGGCCATTGGGCGCGCGCCAATCAAGCCGGTGGCGATTTTGTGATTGATGAATACCGCTTTCCTTTTCCCTTGGCGCGCATGGTAGATGCGCCGAATGCAACAGCAGCAGAACAAACGCTAATGTCGGTCGGTGGATTTGAAATTAATTCACTCATGCGTTGGCAACACGAGATGTTTTATTTCCGCCACGGCTATCGTGATGCCGACGACACAGTACATAATGTGATTTCAACGCTGTTATTTCCCATGTACACCCTATTAATTGCGCCCACCAATCCCAGTAAAAGCAGCACTTGGGACAATACTTATGGCGACCCCGTCGACTTTGCTAAATTAGTCTATCAACACTACACGGGTCGACCGGCCATACGCTCGGATAATAGTGTTGATCCAAGCCTGGTGAGTTTGTATCGGGAAATATTCTGGATGAATATTCTTACCACGGCATTGGACCCGATGCTTTATAAAAGTTTAAAAGTTTTCAGTATGGACTTAAAAAGAAATCCAAAAATTGTGAATCCTTGGCTGGTAAAAAAAGACAGTTTCGCCTGGGCCTATACCACTCGATTTAATCCCGGCGCCTTGGGTTATGAAATTTATTTAACTCAGCATGTACGCTTTCAGCAATATTATTTCGCAGCCTATGCTCGTACCGGTCGTCCCTTTAAAAACCGTGGTTTGGGTTTGATTGTTCCAGCGCTTTTTAAATTCCGACGTTTTTCTCTGGCCACTAGCGCAGAGGCCTGGGACCAAGATGTTTATGGTAAAGGTGCCATACTTACACTCACACCAACATACCAAATTAATTCACGTTTAAATGTATCCCTGACCTGGCATTGGAAAGACCATGGTTATGTTGTTGGTCACCGCTTGCATCGTAGCAGTGGCTGGTTACTCAATAGTGAAGTCTGGTGGTAAGACTCAATCAACAACGGGCTTGTTAAAAACTGATCTAATCGAATTAAACTTGGGCTAGCACTAAAGTATTATGCAAAAAAAACAGTTTAGATTTTATCAATTCTTAAAAATGTATATGAAATAAACAATTAATGAAATAATAAAAAAAAAACTTCTTGAATTAAGCCAAGTCTACATCTCAAAAAAAATAAAACCGTTTTTTATTGTTTAAATACAATATGTTACAAAATTATATGCAACAACAATAATCCTTAGCCAAACCCTTATAAATTTTGTTTTTTTAGCAATTTTGCTTACAATATCACACAAAATAATTAATGAGGCAGCTAAAGTGAAAAACAAATTTTTTGGGCTCGTTCTAATGATGTCCAGCGTGTGTGCCACGTCAGTTTTTGCGGATGTTCGCATTAACAGCGTGTCTGCTGGCATCAATGGCGATTCGACAATTCAATATGTCGAGTTACTTGTTCTAGGCGCCGGCTCTCGCAGTTGGGGTCCTGTCAATGCAACCGTTGGCACTGATGTTGGCCAATACTTGCTTTCCTTCGAGGATGTACTTGGCAATCCGAGAGGTCGTTATGTTTTCCCAACTGACGCACCCGCAAGTGGCAGCAAAGTACTTATTGCTACTCAAGCGTTTGCAGATTTGGCAAACACGCCTACTCCAGATTTCATTATGCCTAAAATGGTGCAACCTAATGGTGGTCGAATCTGTTTTGTCAATAATCCAGACTTCACCGGCACGAGTATCGCCATGGAGTCTTGTATTAGTTATGGCAATTTTTCTGGTGTTGCTGGCAGTGAAGGCGCAGCACTTAGCACTGATTTAAGTGTTTTAAACACCAATGCTTTTGTACGCACCGCGAACCTGCTTGAAGCGGATGTGCCGAATGGTAATGCTGACTATAGTTTAGGTACAGCAAGTCCCACGAATTCTTCTGGTACGGGTTTAGGCACACCGTTTGTGATTGCCAGCTTAGCTGATCAAGGGCAAGTTTTATTTTCCAAAGAAACGTTTAATGGAAATGGCCGCACTTGTCAGACTTGTCACGTACCTCCGTTTTTTAATCTAACGCCCACTCATGTTCATAGCAAACCTGCTGATGACCCTTTGTTTATTTCAGACATTGGTAAAAATATAAATATACTCACCATCGGCAATGCAGCATATGCATCAGGCTTTAGCCAACCCAGTGATTTAAGCGGCGTCATTAGTGATGGTGACGGCGACACAGGTACGATTGTTAAAGGTTCTGGTAATACTTATTTTGTTTTAGGTGGCGATGCGCTGAATGGCGTGATTACCGATGCATTCGGTAATAGTGGCACTATGACGCTCTTTGTCTCCGGTGATTTGGATGGCTCGAATCCAAGTAATCCATCACCAGTGGGTAATGGTCTAGAAGGTATGCAAGATCCATCGGGTGATCGACTGCGTACATCTTTATTATCAACCGCGCCGCTTGGCCGCGCATTGATCTTGGCAAATATCGACGGCCCCGATCAACCCGAAGTTTTTCGTAAAACGCCTCACTTACTTAATATCGCACAAACCTCACCGTGGGGACAAAGCGGTGGTATTTTTACTTTGCAAGATTTTTCCATGGGTGCTATTCGCGGTCATTCACCTGTTTCTTTGAATCGTGTTGATCACGAAGATTTTCGTATTCCAAGCATCGATGAATTAGATGCCATGGCTGCTTTCATGGGGACGATCACCATGACGGTTGATTCAAGCTATAAGCCGTTTGGCTCAACGAACATTTTTTCAATTGATCAGGAGCGTTATGACGTATTGCCATTGGGTAATGTTACTACTTATCAA
>Ga0224506_10002529_pt1 | contig 12393 bp, 6 predicted proteins | sample SF_Jan12_sed_USG_2_FD_169108 | JGI IMG/M metagenome (GOLD analysis project Ga0224506, IMG submission 169108) | Sediment microbial communities from San Francisco Bay, California, United States - SF_Jan12_sed_USGS_8_1 | ecosystem: Environmental > Aquatic > Marine > Sediment | place: USA...
CTAGCGAAACAGCCTTACCCCCTGACGGGTGGGACATCACCTGCAGTGATTGGTGGACACAATTCACCTCAACGGTCTGGACGGAGTCATTCTGTGAGGCGGAGTGGACGCCTCCTCTTGGTTACAACGTCATGCCTTGGATGAATGAGGAAGCCGACGAACTCTTGAAGGCAGGGATCTACACACTTGACGCAGAAACACGCAAATTTTACCTGTGGGCTTGGCAGGAAATGTATATGCACGACCCCCCCATGATTAACATGTTCGTCCCCTACTACCTTGAAATAACCGGTGACTACGTTGAAGGCTATTCTGGACAAGTTTGGTTCAGCGAAGTAGACCATTTCGGTTTACATGCCGACGAGATGCCGTCAGCACGTCAAGAGCTGGGAAATACCACGTTCCTTCTTGGCTGTGCCACTGACATGCCGAACGTTATGTCTCTGTACATGAGCGGGTACACCCAGTCAGCCTATCAATACCTTACTCAGGACACCTTATACATGACCGAATTGGACTACAATGCAAGTTCACGCGAGTATATACCGTTCCCAATTCATACGGAACCTCACTTGGCTGCAGACTTCCCAACGTACAGAACTGAGACAACAGCGGTTGTTCCTTTGAGGGACGATGTCTGGTGGGTTTGGGCCAACGGCTCGAAGAGCGAGAAGTTTGACGCATACGATGTGGAGTATTCGCTTGAAACCGTGCTCGACCCGGACACGGGAAGCCCGTCACAGGGCGAGTTCATGCCTGCAATAGAGTCGGTTGACGTCTTGTCTAACGCAACTCTTCAATCATACGGGCTTTGGCCAACGATGTATGAACCATTCGCTGTCCAAATAAATCTCAAAGAACCATTCGGTGACCTCATGGACCTGCTAATGTTGAACTGGGGAGCAGGAATTCTCCCAGAACACCTACTAGGAGATATCCCACGTAAAAACTTGAGAACTTCACCCTACTACAGCGATCCCAGCCTATGGTGCTTCATAGGACCCTACATTTACGACTACTGGGAGAAGGGTCAATACGTCAAGGTTAAAGTCAACCCACACTACTACGGCAGAGACATGACGGGCATAGTCGACGAGGTCATTATCAGGATCATACCAGATGACACCACAAGGCTAAATACGCTGAAAACGTTCAAAGTCGATGCATTAGAGTTTATCTGGGCACCAGAAGAAGAACTCGATCCAGCGTTATGGCCTGGCCATCACCTGTTTCAAACTCCGGCCCCACAAAGCAACCTACTAGTGTTCAACCTCAACAATCCATATCTCAGCAACAGATACGTTAGACAAGCCATAGCCCACGCCATTCCATACGACCGCATATACTCCGAGATATTGCCCGGCTGGGGCATTCTAGACGTGATTCCAGAAGGCGCAAAGACCATTATTAACCCGTACACCCTGTACACTGAGCCCATCGTTCCTGGCGACCCAGACCTCACCGGGTCAACAGTGAGTCTCTTCAACACAGATCTTGAGCCCTTCGAATACAACCTTACCAAGGCAGAGATGTACATGGACATGTGGAGACTTTCTCAGGTGGGCGCTAGCTCCACTCTGGGACCTATAGGCGACGGAGACTTCAGTGGATTTGTGGATATCGATGACTTTGTGGTTTGGGCAAACGCCATTGTAGAAGGCACACTCACCAGCCCGTGGGTCTTTCTGCCAGGCAACGACATCGATCCCGACTACGACAACAGCGACTATGTTGAGATGGCTGACTACTATGATTGGAGAGAAAACACAGGAACCTACTATCCAGAGCGCTCGTCAACACATGAATGGTCTAGATAAAAAGGGTGAATAGAGTGAAGAGAAAAAAGTTGTTGTCATTACCGATTCTTCTAGTGTTTGTGCTCAGTGTCCTCAACGTGAACATAGCATGGCTCTCAGCTGTTGAACCACCGGCCATCAAAATATATCCGCCGACCGTCGCGGATTATACGCCGGGTGAGACCTTCACTGTCGCAGTGTATTCGGAATACGACGGGTGGAACGTTACAGCCTATCAGTTCAACCTGTTCTACGACCCCAATGTCCTGAACGGCACCGAAGTCACTAACGGAGAGGTCATCGTTGGTGGAACCGCCACGTTCATAGATGGACCCTTTGACAACGAAGCTGGCTCATTATCGCTGACAGTAGGATTCTACGATAGTGAAGGAGAAGTGACAGCAATGTACCGGCCCCCACCATGGGACGGAGTCCTAGCCTACGTAACCTTCACGGTGGTAGACTATGGGGCCTCCGCCATAAACCTTGGACAGCAAACGAAACTCATTGGATGGGACTTTGTGGAAGGAACAGAATACACAATCGCCACAACCCTGCAAAACGGCTGGTTCCAGAATGTTCCAACAGTGACCCGCGACATAGCAGTGACCAGCGTGACCTGCCCAACCTCCGTGTTAGCAGGCGAGCTAGTCGACATCGCGGTCGCAGTTGAAAACCAAGGGATAGTGAACGAAGATTTCGATGTCACCGCCTACAGCGGTACCAATGTCATCAGCACGGAAACCGTAACGAATCTACTACCTGGCGCAACCAGATCCTTAACCTTCACTTGGGACACAGCAGGCTTAGCAGAGGGAACCTACACCATAAGTGCCACAGCCAGCACTGTGCCCGGCGAAACGGATACAACGGACAACACACTTGAGATTGTAGTCGAAGTGATTGAGCCACAATTTCCACCAGAGGCCGACATCGTGGCTAGGACCACAAGCGACGTTGGTGAAGAAGAAACCTTTGACGGAACAGGCTCTTACGATCTTGATGGAGGGACCATCATCGCCTACGAGTGGGACTTCGATGACGGAGAAACGGGAACCGGCGAGATTGTGACCCACACATACGAAACGGAAGGAATCTACACTGTCACGCTAGTCGTCACGGACAGCCAAAACCAAGTGGGTGTAGCCACACACGCAATATTCATAGAAGGACTGCCTCCTCCATACGCCGCCGGGTTAGTCAGGTGGAAGGCTAAGCCTGAAGCCAACCACTGGGTTGAATTCCCGGATGCCGACAAGAACGTCACACTTACCGCCCTAGCTGGAAACCTAGGAACCAACCGCATCAACGCATCAATAACGTTTGCCATCGTCGACGCCAGAGGTGGCACGCCAATTGATCCAGCTATTGTCGAAGACGTTACACTAGACGTAGGGGCAATCATACCAATAAGCGTTGAAATTGACCCGTACGCCTACGGGTACGACGGAGTAGAGAAAAAAGTCCTGTATGGACAGGTAACGTTGACGTACGACTCCGATGGCGACGGAATCCCAGACACAGACGCTACACCGAAGATTTTCAGATTCTCCGTTGAACCATAGAGACAAACAAAACGCGCACCGCGCGTTATCCCCCTTTTTTGTCGATAATTCACCTCACTAGGAGTCAGTTGTGTGCCCTCCAATAAAAGGAAGAAACTAGTTCAAATGCTATTAGGGCTCACCCTGCTCCTAACAATCCTTAACGTGTTCACTTCATCCAGCTACGCAACCGAATGGTTCTCCATACCTGACACCAGACTAACTTGGGATAATAGCGACTGGGCTCCATCAATAACCCAAGCTCAAGACGGAAGAATCTGGATAGTTTGGCACTCCTTTGAAACCGGCACAAGACCAGACATACTGTATAAGGTGTACAATGGATCATCAACGTTCCCATGGTCACCCACAAAAAAATTGACCACAGACCCACGTGATGATATGACGCCTTCGATCATCACCACTGCAGACGGAGACATTTGGGTCGTCTGGTCCTCCAACAGAGACGAAAACTTCGAACTCTACTACAAATTATACGACGGGTCCTCTTGGTCACTCGACACAAGGCTGACTGAAAATTCAAGCGTGGACGAATTTCCTTCAATTATGCAAGATGAAGACGGAGACATTTGGGTCGTCTGGTCCTCCGACAGAGATGGAAACTTCGAAATCTACTACAGGATATATAACTACACGGAAAAGGAGTGGCATCCCGAAGAACTGCTTATCTCGAGTCCTGATATGGACTGGGATCCGTCGATTACGCAGGCTCAGGACGGTAAGATATGGATCGTCTGGGTTAGGGGTGAGGACCTGTTCTACAAGGTTTTTTCCAAAAACATGACCGATATTGTGCTTGACACTCCGTTGACCGAAGAGGACTCAAGAATCGATTGGCGTCCATCCATTATGCAAGCTCACGATGGTAGAATTTGGGTTGCTTGGGACTCGTGCGTACTCGAGGACATGGACATTTATTGTAAGATTTATGACGGAGTTTGGTCTGAGGAAAGGATAACATACAACAGTTTAGATGACTTTATGCCAGCGATTTTGCAGGCTACGAATGGAACAATATGGATCGCATGGACCTCCAACAGACTCGACAATTTTGACATCTACTATAAGACGGACTCTCCGCCCCAACATCTCCACGACATGGCCATATTCAGCGTCACCCATGATCCCAATGTAACCGTTGCCTACCAGGGATTAAACATCTCCATCGAGGTTGTATCCCAGAATCAAGGGGCGGAAGGCGAATTTGTTCAGGTCAAGTGTTTCGCCAACTCAACTCTAATTGGATCCCAAACTAAGCATCTAAGCGCTGGACAGTTGATGGCCCTAGACTTCACGTGGAACACGTTAGATATGATTCCTGGCACATACACAATAATCGCAAACGTAACAATTACAGGTGAAACCGACACCAACCCCGCCGACAACACTTTCATCGATGGCCAAGTTCATGTCAAAATCCTGGGCGACGTGAATGGCGACGGAGTTGTTGACGCTTCCGATTTGTTTGACTTAAGCAAGTCCTACGGATCCAAGCCTGGGAATCCTAACTGGAATCCGAACTGCGACTTCAACGGAGATAATAAGGTTGACGCTTCAGACTTCCTCGACTTGAACAGAAGCTACGGAAAAACCGTTTGACAAACTGTTTTCAACATTCCACTGTTATTAGAACCCAAATAGTAGGGCCCTAGTGAGGATCAGAACGATGTTGGCAGAATCCCGTGATGAAAACTAGAAGAATCTAGTAGAACTAAACATGGTATAAGTTTTTATTTGAATTTGCAGTCATTTATATTTGTAGATTTAGTATGTTCAAAGGGAGAGGAGAATGAGAAGAGCATGAAGGCATCCCATAATCTTTACGGAAAAAAGCTTCTGCAGTTACTGATCCTTCCGTTGCTTACACTCAGCCTATTGAGCGCTGTCAACGTGAACATAAAAAGAGTTTCCGCTGTTGAATCTCCATACATTGCGGTTGTCCCTGGAAACATCGTTGATCAAAACCTGACCCCTGGCAAAAACTTCACCGTCTCGATATACACGAATTACGGGGAAAATACCATGACCGAATGGGACGTTACAGCCTACCAGTTCACCCTGTTCTACAACCCCAATATCCTAAACGGCACTGAAGTCACTAACGGAGAGGTCATCGTTGGTGGAACCGCCACGTTCATAGATGGACCCTTTTACAACGAAGCTGGCGAACTATCGCTGACAGTAGGATTCTACGATAGCACAGGAGAAGTGACATCAATGTATAGGCCTGCACCATGGAACGGAACCCTAGCCTACGTAACCTTCACAGTAGTAGGCACAGGAATCTCCAACATAACTCTAGGACCGCAAACGAAACTCATCGGATGGAACTTTACAAAAAGTGAAGAATACAACATCATAGAAGCAAAGACTATGCCCACCCACATACAACACGGCAATTTCAACAATATACGGTCGATTCACGATGTAGCTGTTGTCAGCCTTGTTGCCCCTACCACGGCTGTGTTAGCACAACTCCAACTAGTAAACATGAGCGTGATCGTTAGAAACGAGGGAAACTTCACGGAGACCTTCAACGTAACAGCTTACGCCAACACAACTGAAATAGGAACCCAAAAAATCACCGACGTAACTTCAGGAGGCCAAGAAACCCTAAACTTCAGTTGGAATATCACAGAAGCCACGGAGGGCAATTACATCATAACTGCAAACGCAACCGTTCTGGAAAGTATAGGGAACCCAACGGGTATCGACGAAGACCCGACCGACAGCACCAAGACCACACAAATCACCCTCAAGGCTATTCATGACGTAGGTATCACAAACCTCGTAACCTCGCAACCAGCGGTCATAGGACCACCCATGCTTATCAACGTAACTGTCGCAAACAAAGGCTCCTATAATGAAAACGTCACCGTCACGGTTTCCTACAAGACCGTCCCAACTCCCGACGATACTGGAGTCGTAGGCACTAAGAACTTCACCCTGGCTAAGGGCCCAACATCCAATACTATTTCGTTAAGCTGGAACACCACAGGCCTAAATGTAAGCATGTATGAGATAAATGCCACGGCAACCATCGCCACGGATGAACATTTGGCTGATAACACCGAGACTACAAGAATCACACTGGCGTTGGGTCATGACGTGGCCATCAAGCGTATCTCCGCTCCAACCTCGGTGGATGTCGGAGAACTCGTGACCATTAGAGTTCAGGTGGAAAACCTTGGTGGATACAACGAGACATTTGATGTGGAGGTCACCTACGATACAAGCACCATCGAAAAGCCCAAATTAGTCACACTGGATTCAGGAGCTTCGAAATACGTTGAGTTCAGCTGGGACACCACAGGCGTTGCCCCGGCTTCATATTGGATAACGGCTGAAGCAATCTTAGCCGAAGGCATCGAAGACGCAAACCCAGACCAAAACCTAAAGACCCACTCAATTACTGTTAAGCCACCAGGAGCTATTGCTGGCACGGTTACGGATGCTTCGACTGGTGATCCGATAGAAGGAGCCAACGTGACGGTTACAGCGGGCGCCTACTCAGACATCACGGACGCCTATGGACACTACAACATTACAGACGTACCGCCTGGAACTTATACGGTCACCGCTTCAGCGTCAGGCTACTACAGTAATTCGACGTCTGCGACCGTAATATCTGAAGAAACCACCACCGCGGACTTAGAGCTTTCGCCTCTTCCAGGGACAATCGCTGGCACGGTTACAGATGCCTCAAATGGAGAGGCTATAATTGGTGCCACCGTCACTGCCAATGGCTACAACGCCACCACGGACGCCTATGGACACTACAACATCACAGACGTACCGCCTGGAACTTATACGGTCACCGCTTCAGCAACTGGGTACGAGAGCGCTTCTCAAACAGACATCACCGTATTCGCCGAAGAAACCACCACCGTGAACTTCACTCTGCGGGTGAACAGCACAATCACTATATCTGCAGATCCAACAACAATCACGGTCGGCGAGAGCATCGCCGTCAGCGGATCTATTGACCCAACACGCGAAGGCGTCACCGTAACAATCTGGTACCGACCCACTGGAGGAACTTGGACCACCCTCACAACCGTGACAACCAACGAGAACAGCCAGTACTCACACGTTTGGACGCCGGAAACTACTGGAACCTACGAAGTTAAAGCCAGCTGGCTAGGCGACGAGAACACTTCGCCCGCCGAAAGCGACGTGCAGCCCATCACGGTACAAGAGGCTTCAGGCGTCCTTCCATGGTACCTATACGTGGCAGCCGCTGGAGTCACAGCCGTAATCATAGCAACAATAGCCTTCTACTTCCTAAAAATCAGGAAACCAAAACCAAAATAATGGCTATTCTTGCATGTAATCAAAGGTTAGTTAACAGGTCGTTGAGGAGAAACCTTCATAAATCTCATCATCTATACTCCTAGTTCCATTGGGGTGGGCTAAATGAGAAAAAAATGGGTCTGGATCTCCATCCTCATACCACTTATCCTAAGCATACTCAACCTAAATATGACAAGAATTACCGCAGCGAACACTCACGACATAGCTGTTGTCAGCGTTACTCCCCACCCAACCTTAGTGGTAGTGGGCGAGTTAGTAAATATCACGGTAGTTGTTGAAAACCAAGGAACAGAGAACGAAACCTTCGACCTCACCGTCTACTACGACACCTCTGCTATCGAAACGAAAACCGTACAGAATCTAACAGCTGGCACAAGCACAACCCTAACCTTCACTTGGAACACAACGGACGTAAAGGAGGAAATCTACGCCACCGACAAAAAAGACAAAACCTACACCATAAGTGCCACGGCACCCCTTGCCTTAGACGAACAACCCGACGACAACACGCTTGCCTTCCCTAAATTGGTTAAAGTTATATCTCATTATCTAACGGTCGTTCCTCAGAACATCGTGGATGTAAACCTGACTCCGGGAAAAAACTTCACGGTCTCAATCTATACGGACTACAACGGTAGCGACATCTGGAGTTGGCAGTTCGACCTAAGCTACAACCCCCTTGTTCTTCATGGCGTCTCGGTTACCAACGGCGACCTCATTACAACAGACAAAGATCCCAGCGCCAGGTTTGAGGCAGGAACCTTCAACAACGCCTTGGGCACACTAGACCTCGCATTGGCCTGGTTCTTCTACATCGAAAAGCCGGTTCCAATCACATCTGGACCTGGAATCCTAGCCAACATAACCTTCACAGTAGTTGGCACGGGAGACTCCAACATAACCCTTGACGCAGTTCCAGCAACTATTGAAAGGAAAACCAAACTTGTCGGATGGACCGAAGGCGGGTATGGACAAAAATACACCATCATAGACTATTATACACCATTCATTGGGCATATCCTAGACGGCTTCTTCCAGAACGTGGAGGTAATCTCCCACGACATAGCTGTTACAAGCGTCACACCCTTCCCAACCTCGGTGGAAAAGGGTGAACTCGTAAACATCACCGTTACGGTGAAAAATAACGGAACGGTGAAAGAAGATGTCACTGTTAAGGTCTATCAATCGAAAGGCCCATATCAACCAAGTTTTTCCAACCATATCGGGGAAAAAACCGCACAAAATCTAGAAGTTGGCTCAAGCACATCCTTAACCTTCGCTTGGAACACGACAAATGTAAAGCCGGGTAACTACACAATAACAGCTGTAGCTAGCGTACCAGGCGATACGGATACGCTCCAGAGTGAAGAAAAAGTCGAAGTGAAAAGGCGTGAAGAGGAGCCTATACCCATTCTACTCATAGTCGGTATTGTGGCAACTATAGCCTTACTTATCGCGATAGTTGTATACGTTGTTAGACGAAGATAAGATGTCAGTACCACAAATAGATTTGCTCTGAAACATTTCACGGTAATCCTTAAATTATTCATGGCTACATTAAAATGTGTCTTTCTCTAGGAAACAGAGAAAGTACACATTGAAAGGAGAAGAGAGTGCCTAGGAGACTATTGTGACATTGGCTTCAGCTGCAATGGATATATATGCAGGTGAAAATTCTTATATGCCTCTAAAGACAGCGCAAAATACCCGAGGTTTTGTATATGACGTTGAGAACCTACGTGATTAGAAGACTCTTTTTAATCGTCCCGACTTTTTTCTTGATTTCCATAATCATATTTGTGATAATTAATCTTGCTCCTGGTGATCCAGTGCGAGCCATGTTTGCTGGGCGTCCTGTGCCTCCAGAAACTGTGGAGCGAATAAGACATGAACTGGGTATTGATCAGCCAATATATACCCAATACTTCATTTGGTTGGGCAGATTGCTGAGGGCGGACTTTGGATATTCGTATATCTATTATAGACCAGTTGCTGATTTGGTGGGTGAAAAAATCCCGCTGACATTGGAACTTATGCTCATAGCAAATGCCGTGTCTTTAACGATTGCGGTTTTTCTGGGGGTTATTGCTGCTGTTAAACAGTACTCGATAACTGATGCCCTATCTTCGCTGGGGGCTCTGATTGGTTATTCAACACCTAACTTTTGGATAGCACTGGTTGCAATAGCCTTTTTTTCAGTGCAACTAGGATTGCTTCCCGTTGAGGGGGTTCAAACCGAAGGCATGAAGTTTGCTTCGCCTTTCCATGCATTATATGACCACTTACTGCATCTTGTACTTCCAACTTCTATCCTAGTCCTTGGGTGGACAGCTTATCTTTTCCGGATAGTGAGGTCGAGCATGCTGGAGGTGCTAATGCAAGACTACATTGTTACTGCCAGAGCCAAAGGCTTGAAAGAAAGGGTTGTGATTTACAAACATGCTTTAAAAAACGTTATGCTCCCTGTGGTGACATACACGGGCTATTCCATTGGGTTCTTACTCGCCGGTGCAGCAGTTATTGAATCCATATTCTCTTGGCCCGGTTTAGGCCAATTCTGGGTTTCGTCGGCATCTCAGAGAGATTATCCCACTCTCATGGGTATAAGCGTGATAACCGCTCTGATGGTTCTCATCGCCAACCTGTGTACAGACATAGCCTACTCATTAGTAGACCCGCGAATAAGATATGACTGAAGCTATAACATACTTCCTAACGGAGTAATGATCTATGGTCAGTCGCCCACACGCGAAATCGGCGCGCGCGCGCGAGATTCGGGAAGTTCATAAACCGTCGAGGGCCACTCGACTCTTCATCACATGGAGAAAACTCAGGAAGAGTGCACTGGCAGTCATTGGCTTTGGCATAATTTTAATAGTTTCTATTAGTGCACTTTTAGCACCCATAATCGCTCCATATGATCCCCAATGGAGTGGAAGTTCAAGGCGTCCTCCCTCCATGGAAAATTTTTTCGGAACGGACAACAGAGGCAGAGACATGTTAAGTTTGATTATCTACGGGGCTAGAATTTCCCTTTATGTTGGAATTGGCGCTGTATTAATTGAAGTTTTCCTCGGTTTGACTATTGGAATGATCGCAGGCTATTTCGGAGGGCTGATTGACGAGATACTAATGAGGATCTCAGATGTGGTTTTAACGCTACCCCAACTTATGTTGCTGATCCTTGCCGTTTCCATGTTTAAGGTTCGTGGTCTACATGTGATAGTAATCTTGATGGGAGCACTAGGATGGCCTCTTATGGCTAGGGTGGTACGAAGCGAGTTCTTATCTCTAAGAGAGGCAACCTATGTTGAGGCGGCAAAATCAGTGGGAGCATCCAATTGGCGCATTATTATACATCACATCTTGCCCAATATAATGTCTACAATTGTTGTTCTTGCAACTATGGATATACCATGGTACATCTTTTATGAGGCAACCCTGACCTTCTTAGGTTTCGGCGACCCTTCATCCTCATCGTGGGGTGTACTCTTAGAGAAGGGATACATGTACACGACGAGTTCCTGGTGGATGATAACTTTTCCCGGATTAGCTTTGCTCTTTACTTCATTAGGGTTTAACCTCTTTGGAGACGGCCTTAGAACTGCCCTAGACGTGAAAGTAAGAGAATAAAGCGAGAACGCTGATAAAAGAAAAAGCCTAGCGAAGTGTTCTAAATTGAAAACTTTTAAATTGCAGGAAACAACATATTACATAGAAAAGAGGGAGGAGAAAAAGTGAGAATCAGGAAAAACCTGTTGTGGATATCCCTCATCATGCTGCTTGTCCTCTGCCTATTCATTGTGGACATGAAAACGAGTTACTCCGTTGAATCTCCCGCCATAATGGTTGTCCCTACGAACACCTTGGACGAAACCCTAACTACAGGAAAAAACTTCACGATCTCAATATACACGGACTACAACGGTAGCGACGTCTGGAGCTACCAGTTCACCTTGTCATATAACGCAAGTATTCTGCATATAGAACCTCTAAACAAAACGGACACGTGGACTGGTGACGGGGCCCAGCTCACATATAATACAACCATAAAACCAGTAATTGAATATTCAGAAAAGGTTTATGTGAACGATGTCCTAAAGACCAGAGGTGCACAGTACACCATAGCCTATGACGAAGGCCGGATATGGTTCTTTCCCTACGCGGTTCCTCCTCCGGAGTCAGAAGTGAAAGCAGTATACCAATATAACATTGTTAACGGAGACCTCATCACAAGAGACAAGGCTCCCAGCGCCAGGTTTGAGGCAGGAACCTTCAACAACGCCTTGGGCACACTATCACTCACATTGGCCTGGTTCTTCTACAGCGAAAAACCTGTCAACATTACTTCTGGACCTGGAATCCTAGCCAACATAACCTTCACGGTGGTGGGCTATGGAACCTCCAACATAACTCTAGGATCAGAAACGAAACTTGTCGGATGGACCGAAGGCGGATATGGAGAAGACTACGACATCATAGACGCAAAGTATGACCCTGACCACATACAGCACGGTTACTTCAGCAACAAGATTCTAGGTGATGTGAATGGTGATGGCGCGGTCGACAACGATGACTTGTCTGACTTGAACGAAGCGTATGGTTCTGAATCTGGAGATCCCAACTGGACCACATACGCATACTGCGACTTAAACGGCGACGGCAAAGTTGACGCTCTAGACCTCTTCATCCTAAGCAAAAACTACGGCAAATCCGTG
>Ga0224506_10002531_pt1 | contig 12383 bp, 12 predicted proteins | sample SF_Jan12_sed_USG_2_FD_169108 | JGI IMG/M metagenome (GOLD analysis project Ga0224506, IMG submission 169108) | Sediment microbial communities from San Francisco Bay, California, United States - SF_Jan12_sed_USGS_8_1 | ecosystem: Environmental > Aquatic > Marine > Sediment | place: USA...
TTACGGATCACCTGCGCATGAACATCCGCGTCGTCGATGAACAGGGCAAGTTGATCGCACAGTCGCGTAACCTGACCGAACTGAAGGCACAGTTCAGTGACCATGCTGCCGACAGCTTCAGCATCGCCCTGCCCACATCACATCTGGAACGGGATAACATTACAGAATGGGACTTTGATGAACTGCCGGAGAGTGTGGAGATAGAGCTGCATGGACAAACCATCACCGCCTATCCAGCACTGGTAGATGAAGGTGACAGCGTCGCGATACAGGTGGTCGATACCAGAGAGGCTGCCGAAACGCTGCATGCCGAAGGTCTGATACGACTGTTGTCTCTGCAACTGAAAGAGAAATTAAAATACCTGCGCAAGCAATCCCCCATCAGTAAACAGGACTGTCTGCACTATGTAGAGATAGATAGTTGCGAACAGCTACGCGAAGATTTTACCGGCATATTATTGCAAGAGGTCTGCCTCCGGAATGGCGTAGGGATTCGTAGTAAAGCGGAGTTTGAAAAAAGACTAGGTCGTGTACGAGAAGAGTTGCTGTTAGAGGCCAATAAGCTGGGGGCGATTACCAGTGAGGTACTGGCAAGCTATTACCAGCTGAGATTGAGACTATATCAATGCCTCTCACCAGCCTGGGAAGTGGTCGTTTCAGACATACAAGAACAGATGGATAACCTGATATATGCGGGCTTTATGCGCGAGGCAAATTATCAATGGCTGTTGCAATACCCTCGCTACCTAAAGGCAATACAGTTACGTCTGGATCGCTTACAGGGAAACCTTGATAAGGATGTAAAGAAGATGCATGAAGTACGTCTGCATTTTGATTATTACCTGCAATGTTATGAGGCGGGTAATATTGCGACTCAGAAACTGGACGAATATCGCTGGCACATAGAAGAGTATCGTGTCTCACTCTATGCTCAGGAATTGAAAACCATATTGCCCGTATCTGCAAAGCGTTTGATGCAATTAAAGCGCGAATTGAAATAGAAAAATCTATTAAAGCAGGACCCATTCAGCAGATTGATGCAACGAGATTTCTCTGTCATGCAACAGAACTTCACGCACATAACGAATACCGAGATCATTTTCATGTTCTCGTAACAGTTTACCAAACACAGAGTTGTAAGAACGGTTTGCGCTTGCCTGTATATACTTACGATTAGTCAGATGATATTCCTGAATCACTTCTGCTGTCGTTACTGTTGACTGCCCCTGTTGCTTCAATGAGTACAGTACATCTTTAACAGAATCGATATTTATAGACATCGTTTCCATAGTCATACTCCTCATAATCAAGCAGATACATTTATGCCAGTATACAGCGTATGTATCCCACCAATCAGTCTAAATACAGACAGTAAAAATTACTGCCAATAGAGTTTTATACATGAAATTTTACCTATAAACAAACCTCTAAACAGTGTGTCATTACTTGTATTAATTATCCTTTATAAATCCGTAACCTATATAAAGAATAAGGATATAGAAGAAAAGTAAAGTGCTTGAATATTAGTTAATTAGCATTAAATGATAGAGAGATGGTATCGCTATCTGCATTGGTATCACCGACACCATTGACACGAGGCTAGATTCAGGAAGAAGTTGTAGCCCTGTAGAATCATGCATACTTCAAAGTTAGTCAGATGCTACGGCGTTTGACAGCTGGCTCTCGTCTATTGGATAGGTGAGTGCGGCATGAAATGGGAAACGATTACTGATGCGTTCAAACTGATGGGCAAACTCTTTTTCATAAAAAACTATAATCGCGGTATCTGACTTGACCTGTAATACTGCCATCATGGATTCCAGACTCGACGTCCGGTCACGAAAATCAGACTGAAAGTTAAATTCACAAACCACCATATCATATGAAAATTTCTTCAGTAAACTCAGTGCCTTACGCATCGTACTCACCGTTTCAACCTGAAATCCAGCCGCTCTGTATATAGGGCTAAAATCGGGATAACCACCCAGCTCGACGATCATCAATAAACGCTTGTCACTCATAGTTCTACTCGTATTAGAAGATTCTGTTATTATATTTTGTCTTTCACCATAATCCTACCAAACTGACCATGAATGAACTGAATGATGCTGAAACGCAGGAGTTAAAGGAAAAATTGTATCAATTACGACTTGAGCACCGTGATCTTGATGATATTGTTGCACGTCTGTACGAAGCGGCCTATGTGGATCAATTGCAGGTGGGCCGGATTAAACGACGAAAACTACAAATAAAAGATAATATTGCCCGTATAGAAAGCCAACTGATACCGGATCTTAATGCCTAAGATATATTGTTAATTTGAGGCAGAAACTACCAGTGCAATATTTGCGAAAACAAATCCAGATAAAAAGATTATAAATCCATACATATCAAATCGATGTACCATATGATCATCTTTATGTAACTCATAAAGTCTTGTGGCAATAATTGTATGCCAGATCACCAAAAATATTGTCGCCATTGCGACTCCGGTAATGACATCCGTTATCGTCAATATACCTATATTTGGTAAATTTCTTGAAGCAACGTAGTTTGCAGCAACCGAAGCAAAAAACGCCCCAACACCCAGACTAATTCGATTTGTGGTTGTTGTACGAAGAAAGAACGATAGCATTCCCACTGCTACAGCGGCAAACAACCCCTCAAACATTTTTATATAATTGCCCCAGCCAGGGCGTTTAATCCAGATACCGTAAATTAATTGGGAATAGGTTTCTTGCACGTCATCTGCATAAGTCGCCTCACCGCGACTGGTTTTATAGGAATGATATTTTTGTACCAACTTATCATGATAAACTTCATAACCATGCAGTTTGACTCGTGAACTTACCGCAGAACCTTCAACATCTGGTATGAATTCCTGACTGTATATCTGATTGACCGTGTCCTCTATTTTAATCGTCAGCAGATGATCATCACGGGGAAAGCGTGTTGTATTAAAGAATTTTGTCATTTTGGCCTTAACACGATAAAGCTCATAGTAAGGAAAATTATTTAAATCCCTATCAACCCTTTCTTTTTTTAAAATCTCACCATCAACCACCTGAAATGATGAGCCGGGATGGATCTGCTTATCTTCCCAGCGAAACCATACATAAAAATCTACTATCCAACTGGCATTCGTTAATGAAAGATCAATAATTCTTTCAACATATATACCACTGGCAACCTTTATCGGGCTCGAGCGTGATAATAATCCCTTATCCCACGTCGCCCTGGTTTTACCATTTTCATACAGACCTTGTGTAAGTCGTTCTGCATGAAGTTGGTTCGACAGTTTTTTTTCATGAATACCCCGCTCTATACCAAATGCAGATATAGTTGCATATATTAAAAAAACGGCCAAAAACCAAACTCGTATAATCTTCTCTGGATTATCCACAATCATACTCATAACCGAATCCTTTCCATGTTATGTAAATATAAAAAATCAGCTTGCTATAGCAATTAATTTGCCATCATAGGTTCGTTGTAAAAGCCCACAAATTTCGTTTGCATCACCAATATTTTGTTCTGCTACAAAGGAAATAAACCCCTCATCACCAGAGCCAGTTTTTTTTATAAATCCACTGGCAGATTTGCAACGTGATTTTAACCGCTGATATGAATCATGTCCTACAACAACGTATAATTGTGCAATATCTATCCACAAATTTAGCATGGTAGACATAGACAAAAGCCCCTCATGTAAACGTTTTTGCGATGCATATGACAAGGCAGCCATATTATCAATTCCCTCTTCTTCCAGACGTAATACCTGCCATCTTGAAATACCGGGCAATTCAGTCAAATAACCAGTGTCGGTTTTTAGATCGCCTCCCAATTTAAGCCCCTTTTCCTTCAACATACTAAAAGCCGCCAATGGGAAATAGCCGACAAAAAACATCAGTACACTCTGGCTTTGACCTGTTTGTATATATGCATTGGCAGCAGGAGTTACTTCAATAGACGGAATGATCATTGCAATGCCATAGGTGAAGAGAAACTTCTTGAACATCAAGCTATATACACGAGCACTAACAACATCATGGTGCACAAGTTTGGAAAAGAAATAACTTAGCATATACAAATACCAACCCAGGAAACCGGCGATAACCGGAACCATTCCAGATGATTGAATATAGGTTGGTATACTGTCATGTTGTGAAAAATCGACTTTAATCAAAAATTGAGCAAGAGTACTTTCCCCTCTGCCTGTTGGATTAAGGACATAGATCCAACCCAATGCTATTACACAAGCAACTATAAATTTCATCCACCAGTTTGTTTGCGTTGAGAGAAAACGATCTTGCGGACTTAAAATGATTCTTGTAGAAAAAGCCAGGCGCGAACCAAACAAGATATAAGGCAGCATCACCATACTAATAATATAAAGAGCATTCCCCAGCCAGACATCAAATAGTTTTTTCCTGACATATGTTTCCGTAATCTTTGATTTCTGCTCGGCATTCGAGTTTTTGTTTATCTCTCTATAATCTCTTTCAAGAAAAGAGATTAGTCGGCTCGTACTGCCTTCTGCTACTCTTGAATCCTTATCAAGTAATAAACTTTCACCGCTGGCATTCAGCTCAACTTTTTTCTGATAGAGCATTATGACATCGGTCACATCTTGCGTACGTTCGTGATAACCATATAGAAAGATAGTAAGAGCGAGAATTGCGGGGAGGCAATAAGAGAGGATTATTTTAATCTTGTTCATAATGAAGTCCTTTTCACTAGTAGGGTATTGTTGTTCTACAATAACTTTAATGCACTAACTATAATGACATATCGATAATAATAAGTACCATGAAAAAAATAAATACTGTAAGGAGTGTATATTATGACCTCTGTATCATATGTAGAGATACCACAAATATCACTACCTTGGCCACGAATATCGTGCATAGACCAGGAATATAAATATGTTGATATAAACCCTAGCTGGATTCGGTTGTAACCCTGGCAGCCACTTCTATTGCCCGCGCGCGAGCATCTTCCACATCATCACCGTAGGCCAATCCCACACCCATGCGGCGCTTCATATATGACTCCGGCTTACCAAAAAATCTTATATCACTTTTATCCACGCTCAAAGCATACTCCACATTAGTAAAGGCAATACCTTTTTCATCCATTCCACCATAGATAACAGCGCTGGCCCCCTTGTCTCTTAGCGTGGTAGATACAGGTAGCCCCAAAATTGCGCGGGCATGCAAATCGAATTCATTCTGATACTGTGTCACCATGGTTACCATGCCAGTGTCATGCGGTCTTGGACTAACCTCACTAAACCAGACCTCATCACCACGTACAAACAACTCGACTCCAAATAGTCCCTTACCTCCCAGACTTGCCGTAATCGCTCTGGCGATTTCCTGTGACTTGTTTTTAGCAATATCACTCATGGCTTGAGGTTGCCAGCTTTCCACATAATCTCCCTGCTGCTGAATGTGCCCTATGGGCTCACAGAAGAAGGTTTCAATCTCGCCTTGATCATTAACTGCGCGTACTGTTAGCTGGGTTATCTCATAATCAAAGTTAATCATCTCCTCGACAATCACCCTGCCGCGATTCACCCGCCCACCACTCATTGCATAGTCCCAGGCTTTCTGTACATCATCAGGTCCCAGTATGGTCGATTGTCCCTTTCCCGACGAGGACATGACAGGTTTTACGATACAAGGATAGCCAACACCTTCATCGATGGCCTGCTGTATCTCTTCTACACTCTCTGCAAAGGCGTATCTGGATGTAGACAGCCCCAGCTCCTCAGCAGCCAGACAACGTATCCCTTCCCGGTTCATCGTCAGCTGGGTAGCCCGAGCGGTGGGAATCACCTCTGCCAGCCCTTCTTCCTCTATACGAGCCAACATATCTGTGGCAATGGCCTCAATCTCGGGTACGATCAGATGTGGGCGTTCCTTCTTTACCAGCTCATAGAGCGCCTCTCCATCGGCCATATTTATAACATACGCCCGATGTGCCACCTGATGGCCTGGTGCATCAGCGTAGCGATCTACTGCGATCACCTCTACGCCCAGGCGCTGTAGGGCGATAATTACTTCTTTACCCAGTTCACCGGAACCTAAAAGCATAACCCGGATGGCGTTTCTGGATAGTGGAGTGCCTATACGCATTGGGAATACCTGTTTCATGTTGTTGATTTGCCTATTTTCGCATAATAAAACTATCCGAGCATAGTTAGCGAAGAAAATATTATTCATATTTTGTAATCAGGAAAAGGTACACTTCGCTATCTGATTGTTATATTAATTCTATACATTTGTGTCGTAACAGTGGTAGTGAGACACAAAATATGAAATGATTTTTATGCAATGTGAAATATCCGACAAGAATAGATGATTCTATTGCAGCTTTGTTTCCAAGTAGTAAAAAGTCTGTAGATTCACCTTTACACTGTGACGCAGAACACAAATGCTGTGTAGTCTAGCTGTATATATCTACGCGGAGTACGAAATGAACCAGTCGCAGCATTCAAAAAATGAGACCTCAATCCTCTCCAATATTACCAGTGGCATGACATTATTCATTCTATCTATAGCAACCTATGCAATTGCTATGTTCATGTTATCCACTAGCAATTATCAAACTACTGTTAGCGTTACCAGTACGATTGAAAATCGCGTGCTAAATATTCGCAGTGAATTCAACAAACAAGCTCAACTATGGAATCATTCCAGCTTTATAAAATTGAATAGTAATGAAAAGCAAAGGGTATGGAATAAGTTTTATTTGTCTCATAACAGAATTCAATCAGAAGCCATATCTGTGTTTGCTGCCATTAACAAACAGTCAAAGGCAAAACAACAATTAGGGATGTTCCTTGGCCTATATACAGACCTGAGCACTCGTTATGAATATCAGAAGCAACGTATGATGCTAGGTGATGAGGTCAGTTTTACCAGCAAGCGTAGTATGATAGCGCTGATCGATCAGTCCAATACCTATCTTGATCAAACTATAAAGACCTTACGTCATGAGCTGGTTACACTAAACTCCAATAACAACATCTTAATTGATAATGGTTCGTTCGCCTCTGTTATTGCTCTGGCATTAATTATTCCGATGATGTTGTTTCTCGGTGCAGGTATTTATTACCGTCAACGCATATTATAAACATACTGATTCAGGTAAAAAATGCCGCGATTACCGCGGCATTTTTTTGTTACTATTTTTATGTGCTTTCTTTCGCGTTGCAGGCCCGTTCTTATAGGCTTGTTTATGGTCCTTCGTATGCAAGCCAGTATGTTGTGTACGTATTGCCCTCGCGCCCTTTCGTGCACCACGCTGCCCTTCACTACTGTCACCGGTTCCTTCCGGTTGCCAGACGGGAACCAAATGATGCTTGCCATTGCCTATCAGATCTGCCCGCCCCATACGCTTTAAGGCGTCACGTAGCATTGGCCAGTTGTTTGCATCGTGGTAACGCAAAAAGGCCTTGTGCAAACGCCGCTGCTTCAATCCACGAGCACTAAACACCGGCTCACTGCCCTTGCCTACCCGCTTCAGAGGATTGCGGCCACTGTGATACATAGCCGAAGCGATTGCCATCGGTGACGGCAGGAAAGCCTGTACCTGGTCGGCACGGAACCCATTGCGTTTCAGCCACAGAGCCAGATTCATCATATCTTCGTCTGTGGTACCCGGATGGGCGGCAATAAAATAGGGGATCAAGTACTGCTCCTTGCCTGCCTCGGCAGAGAACTTTTCAAACATCTGTTTGAAACGATCATAGGTGCCCATACCCGGCTTCATCATCTTCGACAGCGGCCCCTCCTCGGTATGTTCCGGTGCGATTTTCAAATAACCGCCGACATGATGGCTGACCAGCTCGCGGACATATTCGGGGGATTCCACCGCCAGGTCATAGCGCAGTCCTGAGGCGATAAAGACCTTCTTCACCCCTTTCAGCTCACGGGCACGACGATAAAGATGAATAAGAGAGCTGTGATCGGTATTGAGGTTTTTACAGATCCCCGGATGAACACAGGATAGGCGCCTGCAGAGGGACTCTATCTTCTCGCTCTTGCAAGCGAGCCGGTACATATTCGCCGTAGGGCCACCCAGATCAGAGATCACTCCGGTAAAGCCGGGAACGCTGTCACGTATGGTCTCCACCTCACGAATGATGGAGTCCTCGGAACGGCTCTGTATGATGCGCCCCTCATGTTCGGTGATGGAACAGAATGTACAGCCGCCAAAACATCCACGCATGATGTTAACGGAAAAGCGGATCATCTCGTAGGCGGGGATATTCGCCTCGTTATAGCCCTGATATGGCACACGAGTATAGGGCAGTTCAAAGACCCGATCCAGTTCCTTCGTCGACAGCGGGATAGGTGGCGGATTGAGCCACACCTCACGCTTGCCATGACGCTGTATCAAGGCCCGCGCATTGCCCGGATTGGTTTCCAGATGGAAGACCCTTGAGGCGTGGGCATAGAGTACCGGCTCATCCTTCAGCTGTTCATAGGCAGGCAGCCGCACCACGGTCTTCTCTTTTGTTGGCAGCTGACGATGTAGTTGCACCACCTTTTCACCGCTACCGGTCGTATCACTGGCCTTGTCACATTCGGCCTGCTCTGCGTATGGGTCCGGATGGTGTTCCAGGCGTCCAGGTACATCCAGCAAAGTGGAGTCCAGTTCATCCCAACCCGCCGGTACCGCCTTGCAGAGAAAGGCGGTACCACGGATGTCTGTCAATGCGGAGATCGGTTCACGTTGAGCCAGACGATGGGCAATTTCAACCACCTGCCGCTCACCGTTGCCGTAGACCAGCAAGTCTGCCTTGGCATCCAGCAGCACCGAGCGGCGGACCTTGTCCGACCAGTAGTCGTAGTGGGCAATACGCCGCAGGCTGGCCTCGATACCACCGAGTACCACCGGGGTCTCCTTATAGGCCTCACGGCAGCGCTGGGAGTAGACCAGCACCGAACGATCCGGGCGCTTGCCGGCCTCGCCATTGGGGGTATAGGCATCGTTACTGCGGATCTTGCGATCCGAGGTATAACGATTGACCATCGAATCCATGTTGCCCGCTGTAACACCGAAGAACAGGTTCGGCTGGCCCAGACGTTTAAAGTCCTCAGCCGAATCCCAGTCCGGCTGGGCAAGTATACCGACACGAAAGCCCTGAGCTTCCAGCACCCGCCCTATCACCGCCATACCAAAGCTGGGGTGATCCACATAGGCATCACCCGTCACCAGAATGATGTCACAGGAGTCCCAGCCCAGGGACTCCATTTCAGCCCGTGAGGTAGGCAATTGGTGAGCGATACCAAAGCGTTTTGCCCAGTACTGGCGATAGGAAAAAATGTCTGTTGCGGTCTGCATAGGGTTTCAGCGGTCGGAAAAAGGGTACATGGCCGTATTATATCAGGCCGGTAGTCACAGGCATGATTAAGGTTTGGCTGTTTGTGGCGTGATTACAGGCGCCCTGAACGCTCATCGTCCATCTGCCAGTCATAGGTACAATCCAGATGGGATCGCACCTCTACCAGCCCCTTCAGGCCGTCTTCCACCATTACCTGTAGTGGTGGACGTTGATTAAACAGGCGATTACTGCGACGCATCCAGTGGGTCCCCATTTGCGGGTTCATCGGATAGGTGGTACGCAATGAGGTGATAATTCCTACCAGGTGCTCCAGATGCTCCATCACCACAGTACTATCCGGGAATGAGGCACCCTCACGAAACTTACGGATATTGCGCTTGGGGGTTTTGTCCGGTAACCCCACGACCGCTACGATGTGCTCAGACTGCAGGCCCCACTCGTCCAGCACCTGCATAATGGTAGTGGTGAGAGAGACTCTTTCCTCGGCGCTCATGGCGGTCATGCAAATACCCGACTAATTAACTCGTAATTTGTGATAGTCTACCGGTTTTCCCGTGATCGCACAAACCACCGCGGCTCAGCGGGATGTGCCAGGAGCACATAAATGTGGCAAACTGGGCGCTATTTTCCATCCATCTACATATGTGGTCGTAAAGATGTCAGAACATGAATTAAGCAAAGAAGAGCAGGTCCTCGCTGTAATGAAGCGGGTTATCACCGATATCGCCAAAGAGACCTTTGCCAAGCCGGGCCATGTGCACCCTTTGACCGAAGGTACGATACGTAATATGCGTGATTGTCTGGGCCTGATTGCGGCACGCGAATCTGAACTGCAAAGCGAAGCGGGTCGTAGCTCTACCGCACGCCCCCAGTTCATTGATGAGCCTAACCGTGCCGTAGTGGTACCGATTACGGATATCAAAAAGCGCGGTGAATAGGTCGGGCACCAACTTAGTGTGATTCGATCTTCGTTGCCCCACAACGCTGACAACGATAGCGTGTTACCAGCTTGCCCTGTTTCACATCGAACTGGTTTTCCGTCACGACCTCCCATTTATGAAATCCGCTCTTACAAAGATTGCGACCTCTAAACTTTTCCGAGAGTTTGGGTTTCTTAAATGCGAGCACATCACCCATCTGTTTGGCCCTGCCTGCTAACGGTTTGTTCCCAAGCCAATTCTAGACCAGGCAACATTTGTATACGAGGACAAATATGGCGTTTGAAAAACTGGCCCCCTGCAGCGACATCAAGACTGGCAAGATGGAGCGTTACTCCCATGATGGTGTGCGGATCCTGATCTGCAATGTAAACGACCGCTACTATGCCGTCAGTGATACCTGTACCCACGAAGATTTTTCCCTATATCTTGGCGCGCTGCACGACGATGTCGTCAAATGCTCCCTGCATGGAGGCAAGTTCAATGTGATCACCGGTGAGCCTGTCGAAGAGCCGGCCTGTAAGGCCCTGCGTACCTACCCGGTGGAGATCCGTGGTGCTGATATCTATGTCGAACTAGGCGATTAAACCTTATAGTTTATAGGCTTGAATCCCACCATAGACCGCATTGCAGCCCTTTCGTTAACTGCTATACATTTATTAGGGTAATTAACATGCGGTCTCTATATGGAAAATCTCTTATCTCTGTCCCGTGCTGCCAAACTGGTAGGTATCTCACGGGGAGCTCTGCAAAAGATGGTACAAGAAGGTCAACTCACCAGCTTCGAAGGAGAGTTGCGCCTGCATGACCTGGCCCTCGCCTTTCCCGAGGCAGAGCTGGAATCACACAATGAAATGGAACGCTACGAACGTATTATCGATCAGGCACTGATGCGTGCCCGTTATCGAAAGATGCAGGATCTGATCACCCCGGATCTGAGTACCATGACCGCCCGGGCTGCAATCCTGAACAAGGAACTGCATGCTACCAGGCAACGTTTCAAACACCACCTGAATATCCTAGAACAATTGCAGGCCATGCTCTCGTTACCGGAGGCCAACCATCTGGATCCTGCTACCGCGCAATTACTCCATAACTGGCTGCAACAGGCCAGCGAACAAAATGTTGAAACAGATACTACTAAACATCTCCGTGACAAGGATGCCTACCTAAAGATGATGGCGGCCCATGTCCGTCTGCTGCCTAGCGGACATGACTTTTTTCTGGAAGGAGCCGACACCATTCTTGAAGGCGCACTACAACATGGTTTTGCTCTGGATTATGGTTGTAACAGCGGGAACTGCGGCCTGTGTAAGGCCAGATTGGTATCCGGCGAAGTAAAGTCGGTTAAACACTCGGACTTCCGTCTCACCGAGAGCGAGAAACTGGATAACATCATCCTTATGTGCTGTTCTTCACCGATCACAGACATTACCCTTGAGGCCACCGAGGCCCACTCCAGTAAAGATATCCCGGAGCAGCATATAGATGTAACTATCCGCAAAGTGGAACAGCAGGACGATATCCTCATCCTGCAAACCCGCACCCCGCGCACCCAGCGACTACGCTTTATGGCCGGACAGATGGTTAACGTGGCATTTAATGATGAGCTCAGTGCGCCATTACACATTGCCAGCTGTCCCTGTGATGATATGAACATCCAGTTTCATATTCCCTATATAAAACATGATCCTGTAGCAGAACACGTTCACCAGCAACTGGAGCGATCCGGCAAGCTGAATCTTCAGGGCCCATTTGGAGATTTTGTATTGCAGGAAGACAGTATGAATCCGCTCATCTTTATCGCCTATAATTCCGGCTTTGCCCCGATCAAGGCTCTGATCGAAAGTGCCCTGGCACAGGAACAGGCGGAATCTATATACCTGTACAGGATTGGTAATAAAGATGCTTCACCGTATATGAGTAATATCTGTCGTGCCTGGCAGGATGCCCTGGATGAGTTTCACTACACTGATATTAAAGAGGAAAATGGCGGTTGCGAACATCTCCAACAGATCATCAATGCCCACCCGGGCATTGGTGATTACAAGATATATGTCGCCGGGCCTGAGTCCCGAATCTCTGCA
>Ga0224506_10002532_pt1 | contig 12381 bp, 10 predicted proteins | sample SF_Jan12_sed_USG_2_FD_169108 | JGI IMG/M metagenome (GOLD analysis project Ga0224506, IMG submission 169108) | Sediment microbial communities from San Francisco Bay, California, United States - SF_Jan12_sed_USGS_8_1 | ecosystem: Environmental > Aquatic > Marine > Sediment | place: USA...
ATCATTGTTGTCGGCATGGAATAAAGTTTGATAATGTTCAGAGCTTGCATTGGGGCTGCAAAGGTGACCAAGGAGCCTGTCAGATATATTGGGTCGCCTAACAAAGTCAACGTTGCATTTCAATCCGACTGTAAAATGTTTCACTAACGTTCAAAAAAATCGTCAGCTAAAGCAGACTCTTACCAATTATGGCTGTGTTGAAAGGGATTGGGTAAGGCTTCAATTGAACCATGTAGGAGCTGATTCATCAGCGAATGTTTTCTATGCGTTGGTAAACATGGTAGAGGCACAACTTCAACAGGCGTTTATTCTTTGTAAACAGGCTTTAGCCTGCGATATCGGGTGATCATTGGGCTATTGCAATTGTTAACTAAAATATCAGGGTCACAACACCTGAAGCTTACTTGATCAAATAAATGACACAACCGGCTCCTTTGCATGATACCCGGTCTCCAGTTCATGCAGATTGCCAACAAAAATTATCAAGCTATTTTAGCTTTTATCAAACATTATTGTTCTCTGACAATTGTGCTTAAAAACAACTCATAGAAAGCTGGTCATATTCGATTAAGGGAGTGAGCGATTGCTCCTTTATTTTTGAATTTGATAGGCTATTAAGAATGTCTGGGTTTCTTGCCAGGCCAGGATGACTTCGTTGCACACATTATTGTCATTACTTAGCTAGTTTGGAGGGAAGTGAGCGTCTCTTATATTATTACTTACTTCTTCTCTAAGTATTGATATGAACCTCATCTCGACTTCACTTAATGGCGAATTTTCAGGTGTGGTCAGATAAATATGTGCAAATGGTAGGTTTTCATAGGGAGGCAGCTGCCAGAGCAAGCCCTGATCTACAAATAATTTTGCGCCTTCAACGCTAAGGGTGCCAAATCCAACTCCTGCTAGAATGAGACGGCGAACTTCTTCTTCGTTTGAAGAAATTGCAGCCAGTTTTCCCCAAAAAGACTGTTCTGAGCGAATTTGGGCAATTGCACTTAAACCTTCTCCCGGTTGATCACTTTCAAAAGAAACATAGGGATAACCACTCAGATCACTAATCGGGATATCTTCTTTGCCAAATAATTCGTGCTTAGCACCACAATAGAAGCCAAGTTCTTCATAGCCTATTAAATCGAAGCGTAGTCCGGTTTGGGAGATTTTTTTGTTACTGATACCAATGTTTAGTCTTGACTCTGCAACGGAGTTTACTATTTCGGCACTGGGTTGGGTGTCAATGCAAATAAGCACATTTGGATATAGTTCGTTATAGCGGGCCAGAGCCTGGTCTATTGATGTGCTACAAATATGGCTGGCAATTTTGATTTCGAGTTCTCCCTGCAGTGCATCTTCGGTATCTGAAAACTGATCAGCTAAATGAGAGAGTATGTTGTTAGCTGAGGATATATATTCGTACACCTGAAGCCCTTGATAGGTTAACGAAAACTCTCCTTTTCGTCGTACAATCAGGGCAACGCCTAAATGTGTTTCAAAGCGTTTAAGTGCATTACTGATACTAGGCTGACTTAGGGATAGTTTTCTGGCAGCACCTGTAATACTGCCTTCTTCAACGATCGTGATAAAGGTGTATAGCAGGTTCCAATCCAGGTTACGTAATAACCGCTCACGAGCTGTTAGCACTTTTACACCCTCTAATTTTCGTATAAACCAGAATAAAATGTCACAGTGCCGTATTTTCACATAGCCTGAGGCTATGATCTATATAAAAAATATAAATTTGTATCATGTACATAAAGTCGGATACTTTGATTCAGGATAACAAAAATAACAATTCAAGCTAGTCAAATAGGAAGCACATATCATGATAAATCGTTTTTCTACACCGCTTTACGCCTTTATTATGGCTCTAGCCGTTGTTTTATCGCCTGTACCCGCTCTTGCTGCCGGAAAGATACTAACAATTTCTATGGACGCTGGTAATGCAGGCCAAGATAGCTTTAATCCTTTCACTACAAATAGAACCAATAACGTTTACTATTTGGTTTATGATCGATTGGTTGAAATGGGGGCAGACGGTAATATCTATCCGCACCTGTTAAAGGAATGGGATGTTTCAAAGGATGGAATGACCATTAGGTTCACCTTACGCTCTGGCGTGAAGTTTCACGATGGTTCGGAATTAAATTCAGAAGTACTTAAATGGTTTCTGGAAAACCTTAGTACGGGTAAATCCAAATATATGGTTGCAGCCGTCGATACCATTGATATTAAAGACAATCTCACCGTTGTAATGAATATGAGCCGCCCTGACCCTAATATTCTATACAATTTCACCTCATCGTTTACCGGTATTCCGAGTAAAGTAGCGGTTGAAAAATATGGTGACGACTACGGTCGTAAATATGTCGTGGGTACTGGCCCCTTTAAATTTGTATCTTGGAGTGCTGGATCCGAAGTCGTATTGGACACAAATAAAGATTATCGCTGGGGTTCAGCATTATCTGATAACCAGGGTCCAGCTAAATATGACGGCATTGTGATTAAAGAAATAATTGAAGACTCAACTCGCTTTCTTGAACTAAGAACTGGCGGAGTTGATATGCTCGAATCAGCACCGACGTTATTCCTGGATAAAATCAAAAAAGATCCAAGCGCAGATGTAATATCCATGGCAAGCAACCAAAACTTTCACATGGTGATGAATACAAAGCGTGAATTTTTGAAAGACGTTAAGATCAGGGAGGCAATTGCCTTAGCCATTGATCAAGAGAGTATTTTGAAAGCTGTTTTCCAGGGTTATGGTGCTCCGGCGTATACCTATCTAATTGATCGTTTGCCCGCACGTAATGTTGCTCCGGAATATGAAATCCGTTTCAACCTTAATAAAGCTAAAAAGATTTTAGCGTCTGAGGGTTGGAAAGCTGGGTCTGATGGCATCTTAACTAAGGAAGGCAAACGATTATCTCTCTCACTTTGGAGTAAGAGCGACTCGGATGAACGTAAAACTGCTGTAGTTATTCAAGCTCAACTCGAAAAATTAGGTGTTGAAATTAATATTGAACAATTTGATCCGAGTTCTATTAGAGCCGAATATAAGAAAGGTGAGCATGATTTAGTTGTGCGTTCATATGGCTGGGATAACGCTGATATTCTGGAATGGTTTTTCAATTCGACACGACCTGGCTATCCTACGGTATCCATGTGGCACGACAATGAATCTGATTATTTGATGCATAAAGCAATGACAAGATCTAAAAATTCTGATGAAAGAATTCAAAATTTTAAGGATTATCATGAGTATTTACTGAGCCAATTTCTTTGGGCACCAATCATAAATACTGTCAATAATCACGCTATCAGTAAGCGTATAGACATGCCAACACCGCGATTTAAGATATTGATTGGTCCACCTTTAATGGATGTGACTATTAAGTAAGGCATTGTTTCGTTAAAAGAGTGTTACTTGTCAAAGATTCCTCTGGCTGTTGTTATTGGTCAGGGGGATCACTTTGAGTGAAAGTCCATTTACTAATCACCTGAAATAGTGCGTACTTGGCATTTAATGATCCGCCAAAAATTTAATAATGGAGCGTACTTCTTAATATGTGGATTTATATTCTTCGCCGTACATTGCTGCTCATACCAATATTTTTTATTATTTCCGTGGTTGTCTTTTTGTTGATTCATATGGTTCCAGGGGATCCTATTGATTCATTGCTCGGACCAGGATCAATAGCCAGTGACAGAGATCATCTTGCTGCTTTATATGGTTTGGACAAATCACTGCCTGTTCAATATTTTGTCTGGATCAAAGCGTTTTTACTGGGTGATATGGGACAGTCGATTATTGAAAAGCAACCCGTTGCGGATATGATATTCCATAACATGCCTTTTACGCTCCATCTGGGTATAGCATCCTTAGTTATATCATTCGTATTTGGTATTTTTTTAGGTATTCTCTCGGCTGCATTTCGAAATACATTTATTGATTATATTGCAACCATTATTGCACTCTTAGGTGTGACAGTTCCCGCATTCTGGTTGGGTTTAATTCTCATGTTGATCTTTTCTGTCACACTAGGATGGTTTCCAGTATCGGGATCTGGCAGTTGGGATACCCTGGTGCTGCCTGCGATTACCGTTGGACTAGGGGGTGCTGGATTAATCGCCAGAATAACGCGCGCCAGCATGCTGGAAATTTTCAACAAAGATTTTATATTACTTTTATATGCTAAAGGGTTGAGCAAAACGACCATTATTTTTACCCATATATTCCGAAATGCATTAATGCCTGTCATTACCCTACTGGGTTTACGGTTGGGGTGGATACTGGGAGGTGCGGTTACTATTGAAATTGTGTTCAGCCGCCCAGGTATTGGAAATATGTTGCTGACGGCTCTTTATCGTAGAGACTACCCCGTTGTACAGGCGTCATTACTCTTTCTGACAATGGCTGTCGTTATTGGTGCGTTTATAACGGATATTATTTATTCCTATGCAGACCCCAGAGTTAGAGATACATACAAATGATTAACAAAATATCGGTCAGTTGGGGGAGCATTTATGCTTGATCCAGTACATGAATCCCCATGGATTGTCATCTTTAGGCGTTTTTCAAGTAATAAGATGGGAATTGTGGGTACGGTACTTATTTTACTACTAGTACTTACCGCAATTTTTGCGCCATGGTTAGAACCCTACTCATTTAAAGAGCAGAATATTAATTTAATGAATTCAGCACCCTCAGCAGAACATCTGTTAGGGACGGATGAATTTGGGCGAGATTTACTGAGTCGAATTATTCGTGGTGCCAGAATTTCATTTGTTGTCGGGGTGTTGTCTGTCGCAATTTCCGTTCTAATTGGTGTTATCGTTGGAGCAATAGCCGGGTTTTATGGTGGCATTGTTGATATTGTACTAACCACCATTGCCGATTTAACCTGGTCAATGCCAGCGATCCTGATTGCGCTCTTGTTAGTAGCCGTCATTGGTTCGGGGTTGGAAAGTGTCGTTATTGCTATTGGACTTTCATATTGGGCTGAGTATGCGCGACTGATACGAGGTCAGATCTTGTCCTTAAAGAGTGCTACGTTCATTGAAGCAACACGATCTCTTGGTGCATCTGACGCCGTTATTTTATTCAAACACCTTATTCCAAATAGTATTTTCCCGATTATAGTCGCCGCAACGATAGGAATCGGCAATGCAATTGTTTTAGAAGCAACTCTGGGTTTTCTTGGTATGGGTGCTCAACCACCAACTCCTAGCTGGGGAGCGATGATGAGTAGTGGCACTGCTTACTTATTTATCTCTCCTTGGGTCATCATCTTTCCAGGTATTGCCATGATGTTGACCGTATTAGGTTTTAACCTATTCGGAGACGCTCTTATAGATATTCTTGATGTTAAAAATGGTGATTCTAAAAAATGACATTCCTAAAAGTCACAGATTTATCTGTAGAATTCACTAATAATAAAAAGTCTGTCACGCCCATTAATGGTGTGTCATTTGAAATGAAGGCCGGTGAAGTTCTTGGTGTGGTTGGAGAAACCGGATCAGGGAAGTCTTTAACCGCTCAATCTATTATGGGCCTAACCCCTCTTGTCGGTGGCCAGGTATCGGGTTCTATTCAATTCGGCGACAAAGATTTGTTGACGATTTCCAGTTCTGAGATGCAATCGATACGTGGGGCCGAAATATCCTATATTCCGCAAAATCCGATGACATCTCTTGATCCCGTATTTCGTGTTGGCGATCAAATTGTAGAAGGGATCAGGACGCATCAGAAAATGTCCAAAAAAGATGCGAAACAATTGACGCTCGACATCATGGAAGAGCTGCATATTCCTTCACCTAGACAGGTATATATGCAGTATCCACATCAATTGTCTGGTGGCTTGAAGCAAAGAATTGTGATTGCAATTGGGTTGGTTACCAACCCAAAATTATTGATTGCAGATGAACCCACAACGGCGTTAGATGTCACGGTGCAGGCACAAATAATGCGCTTGTTCAAAGAACATACGGTAGCAAAAAACATTAGCCTGCTTCTCATTACCCATGATTTAGGCGTTGTTGCTCAGGTCTGCGATAAGGTAGCCGTTATGTACGCTGGTAATCTTGTTGAATACGGTGATATTAACTCTATATTTGGCAAGCCTAATCATCCCTATACCCAGGCTTTAATAGCGTGTATTCCAACCATGGGAATGATAAAAGGCGATCTGTCGGCCATTAATGGAAGTGTCCCTAATGCAGGCAGCTATCCTGAAGGGTGTCGTTTTCACACACGCTGCCCGTATATCAAATCTCAGTGTAAAACTGAAGTCCCCTCAATGAAAAGCCTTTCGGGTGAGATCTTGACAGCCTGTCATTTATATTAAAGGGGAGAAGTATGGACAATATAGTAGAAGTAGACAATTTATCAGTATCTTTTGATGTTAGAGGGGGCCTGTTACTTCGTAAAATTGGATCGGTTCAAGCGGTTAATAACGTATCCTTCTCAATTCGAAGAGGTGAGGTTCTTGGTGTCGTTGGTGAGTCCGGATGTGGAAAATCAACACTTGCGCGATTGATCCTAAGATTAATAGAGCCTTCATCAGGAAAAATACGGTTTAACGGCAATGATATTTTGAAATTGTCCAAAAATGAATTACGAAAGCAACGTCGTCATATGCAGATGGTGTTCCAAGATCCCTTCTCTGTGATGGACCCGCTCTACACAGTCTTTCGTAGTTTGAATGAAGCTTTTAAAATCAACGGAATTATTCATACTCCGGAGGAAAGACTATCCACCATTAATGGCTTATTAGAAATGGTCAATCTTTCACCTTTACATGGGCATTCATACCCTCATCAGCTATCGGGCGGGCAAAAACAACGTGCAGATATTGCAAGAGCGCTCGCATTGTCGCCTGAATTTCTAGTGTTGGATGAGCCAACAGCAGCTCTGGATGTATCAGTACAGGCTCAAGTGATCAAGCTTCTGGATGAATTGAAAGAAAAGATGAATCTGACCTTTCTCTTTATATCTCATGATCTATCTTTAGTCAGTTATTTTTGTGATCGGATTATTGTCATGTACCTGGGTAACATTATGGAAATTTTACCAGCCGATGCCGTTAGCAAGAAACCCTGTCATCCCTATACAAAGGCCTTGACGGATAATATTTTTAGTACCATTCCAAATAAAGAAAATTCCATCCCGGTTTTGGAAGGTGAAGTACCCACTCCCTTTAATTTGCCCCCCGGCTGTGTGTTTGCCTCACGCTGCAATAAAGTCAAATCTCTTTGCCATGAGGAAGCTCCTCTATTGAGGGATGTTCCAGAGGGAGGTCAGGTTGCCTGTCACTACCCCTTGTTTGATATTTCATCCTAATTTATAAAAAGGTGACATTAAATGTACGACATAATCATTAAAAATGGCCAATTAATCGATGGCACAGGTACTCCCGCCTTTAAATCAGATGTTGCAGTTAAAAATGGTGAAATAGTTAGAATCGAGAGTGACATCGATGAAGAAAGTCATGAAACAATTGACGCAGCAGGTCTCATTGTGTGCCCTGGTTTTATTGATATTCACTCTCACACGGATGCAACAATCACCACAAACGCTAAGGCAGAAAGTAAAGTTAGACAGGGTGTCACTACAGAAGTCGTTGGCAATTGTGGTATGAGTGCTGCGCCATTGACGGTCGAGTATATGGCTGAAGTGCGTGATCATTTAACGGTCAACTCTGATTTTGGGCAACCAGATGAGATTGGCGTTAAGTGGGTTTCATTTGCTGAATATGTGAAGTTTTTAACTGAATTACCTTTGGGCGTTAACCTTATGCCTTTGGTTGGCTTTGGTACCCTTAGATCTGCTGTTATGGGAGTTAAAACCGGTTCGCCGACTGAAATAGAAATGCAAGCAATGGAAGACCTATTAGAGTTAAGTATTGATCAAGGGGCTGCCGGACTTTCAACTGGTCTTGAGTATGTTCCTGATTCTCATATGAAAACAGAAGAGCTGATACGGCTTTGTGGCGTTATTAAACGTAAGAACAAAATTTATTCAACTCATATCAGAGATGAGGCTCAGGAATTGTTCCCAGCTATAAGAGAAGCAATTCGCACGGGAGAGGAGTCTGGATGTAAACTACAGATTTCCCATTTAAAATTAGGTGGCAAATTTAACTGGGGAAAAACCAAAGAATTGTTTGATATTCTGGAAAGTGCTGTCGCTCGAGGTGTCCGACTTTCCTGGGACCAATACCCCTATGTTGCGTGGGGTACGGGATTGGTTGATTACATACCGTCATGGGTGATATCTGATGGTCATGAAAAAATGATGAACTATCTTTCAAATCCGAAAACAAGAGCACAGATTCGCCAGGAAATCACAGATGAAATCGAACAAGGTAGTCACGCTTATAACACGGCTCCCTGGGAAAATGTTCAAATCGCGATGGTGCGATCTGAAAAATATAAAGACATCATGGGTAAGCGGATATCAACCATTGCAAAAGAACTAGATGTTGATCCACTTGAGTTTGTATTTGATTTGCTAATTCATGAAAAAGGCGTAGTTAAAACACTGGTTTTCTGTATGTCGGAAGATGATATTAGAACCATCATGTGCCACCCCTCTACCATTATTGCCAGTGATGCCCGCGCACTTGCGACCTATGGTGAATTACATAAGGGTAGTACGCATCCTCGTTATTACGGCGCCTTTCCCCGAATATTAGGAAAATATGTTCGGGATGAAAAAATCTTACCTCTGGAAACTGCTATTAAGAAGATGACCTCTATGCCAGCTGAAATACTTGGTTTGGATACCCGAGGAATACTGGCACCTGGTATGGTTGCTGATATCACAATCTTCGATTCTGAATCAGTTATAGACAAGGCGACTTACGAAGATCCACATCAATATGCTGTAGGCATTGAAAAAGTCATTTTGAAAGGCAAGGTCGTTATCAATGATGGTAACCATACCGGTGCAATGCACGGCCAGATATTGAGCGTATAGATATTTCGTAATTGCAATAGTCAGGGCTCCAGAAAGGGACGTTGAGTACAGCCGGTCTTGGATTGCGTGTTATCCATTAACATGCAAGTACTTAATTTGAATATTTGGATAGACGGGCTAAGGCTCCCTGCCAAATAAGGATAATATGATGACGCAGAATGAACTTAAAGCTCCGTACCTGGTGTTTTTAGGTGATGCCCAGGATATTTTGATGGCTAAGGTCGCTAAAGGAATTGCCTATTGGCGACCTGAAAAGTGCATGGGTCAAATGCGCTTCGCTGATGCCAAAGTTGATCTTGGGCTTGATGATCTGACCATAACTCAAGCTGTTAATTCAGGTGCAAAAACATTCGTCATAGGTTTGGCTCCAATAGGTGGCACATTACCTGTTGAGTGGATTTCAATCCTAATTCAAGCTATGGAAGGCGGCATGGATATCGCAAGTGGTTTACATGTTCGGTTAAATGAAATTCCAGATCTGGTTTCTGCTGCAAATCGAACCGGGCAACGTCTAATTGATGTTCGTGAAGCACAGGTTAACATGGTGTGTGGCACGGGTATTCCACGCTCAGGAAAACGATTATTAACCGTCGGAAGCGACTGCTGTGTTGGTAAAATGTTCACAACACTGGCAATTCATAAGGAAATGAGTCTAAGAAACATGAATGCAACATTTCGGGCGACCGGGCAAACAGGCATATTGATTGAAGGTTCCGGAATTCCTGTAGACGCAATAGTATCTGACTTTCTTGCCGGAGTCGTAGAAGAGCTATGCCCTGCCAATGAAGCGAATCACTGGGACATTATAGAAGGTCAAGGATCTTTGTTTCATCCAGCATATGCCGGTGTCAGTTTAGGTCTATTGCATGGCGCACAGGCCGATGTACTCGTTATTTGCCATGAAGCTGGACGTACCCAAATGGACATGATGGATGGCTATGCGGTCCCCGATTTTGACAGCCTGATAGAAATGAATCTTCAAATGGGAAGACTAACCAATCCAAACATTCGTTTAGGGGGTATTGCCCTAAATACCTCTTCTATGAACGAAAAAGAAGCATTGTTAGTCATTGACCGCTATCGCCAAAAATATGGTGTACCTGTAGTGGATCCGGTAAGAACCGGAGTGTCTGCTCTTGTCGATGACTTGGAGGTCTAGGTATGCGTAAAGTCGCTATCAACGTAGAAAAATGGCCACTAAAACAGCCTTTTGTTATTTCACGCATGCCTCCAATGTTGCACAGCGAAGTTGTTGTGGTTGAAATTGAACAAAACGGATGTATTGGCCGTGGTGAGTGTGAACGTGTTGATGTGTTCGAGCCCGAATACCCATCGCTTACAGGTCAATTGCAAAGCTATATAGATATCATTGAAAAGGGTGTTGGCAGGCAGGAATTATTGCAACTCATGCCACCAGGGCATGCTCGAAATGCAGTGGATTGTGCATTATTTGATCTTGAAGCAAAATTACAGGGTACCCCAGCCTGGAAATTGGCGGCAATGGATCAGGAGCCCGTAGCAGTGATAACCGCATTTACGCTGTCACTAGCTGAACCTCAGGTAATGGCAGAAATGGCAGCTCAACACTCTAGCCGGCCCTTGTTGAAATTAAAGCTGGGACGTGAGGGTGATATAGAACGTGTGCGTGCGGTAAGGGCCGCAGCACCGGAAACCAGACTCATTATTGATGTGAACACGGGTTGGAGCCTGGCGCAATTACAAGATTATTTACCCACGCTGGCAGATTTAGGGGTTGAAATGATTGAACAACCCTTACCTCCGGGGCAAGACTATTTGTTGGAAGGCTTAGACCCTATTATTCCAATTGCTGCCGATGAGTCATGTATGGATAGAAGCTCTTTAGCGAATTTAATCGGTCGCTATCAGGTAATTAATATCAAGCTGGATAAAACCGGAGGCTTGACTGAAGCAATTGAATTGGTAAAAGATGCCAAAAAACAGGGGTTTGAAATTATGGTCGGCTGCATGATCGGAACCTCTCTAGCCATGGCTCCAGCACTTCTACTCGCCCAAATGGCTCGGTGGGTTGACCTTGATGGACCATTATTATTAGAACGTGATCGCGATGCTGCCCTTCATTTCCAGGATAGTCTGGTTTTTCCTCCATCATCAGCGTTATGGGGCTAAACTAAAGTGAATACAATAAATACGCCGCGATTGGAAATTGACCTGGACAAGATACGTCATAATACGTCCGGCTTGATCCATCGTTTTCAAGATTTAGGTATTTCCATAACTGGTGTCACTAAAGCCTCATTAGGCTCTCCGGAAATTGCAAGAGCTATGCTTTCTGGTGGCGTTAAAGCAATTGGTGATTCCCGAATCGAAAACATCCAGAGAATGAAGAACGCAGGAATAAATGCGCCTTTTATATTATTACGATCACCACAAATAAGCCGGGTAGATGACGTGGTTAGATTTGCTGATATTAGTCTGAACAGTGAATTAGCTGTTATAGAGCAATTATCAGCCGCCGCACAACGTTTAGGTAAGCGGCATCGTATTATATTAATGGTGGAGCTCGGAGACCTGCGAGAGGGTATATCACCACTAGACATTGACAATTTTGTAGACAAATGCCTGAAATTCAGTCATCTGGATATAGAAGGAATAGGGACTAATTTAACCTGTTTTAGTGGTGTAAAGCCGGATGATCGTAATATGGCGAAATTGGGCGCAATAGCTGATCGGTTGCAGACCCGTTTTGGCTTGAATTTGGTCACTATCTCGGGTGGAAACTCAGCCACCCTAAATTGGTTGTTCAATACCAGAAGTCAAATTAAGTTTAATAACTTACGGCTAGGTGAATCTATCCTGCTCGGTCGGGAAACCCTGTATCAAGAATCGATAACTGATTTACATCAGGATGCAATTACACTGGTAACCTCTGTGATTGAATCTCAGGTAAAACCATCCATGCCCAGAGGCGACATGGTTAAAAATGCGTTTGGAGTAAAACCTGTTTTTGAACAACGTGGGGATATGTTGCGTTGTATTTTGGATGTGGGCCAGCAGGATGTTCAACTCGACGGCATTCAATCATTAAATCCAAATATCAGTATAGTAGGTGCTAGCAGTGATCATTTGGTTGTCGATGCCTCGCTATCGCCACTTTCAGTGGGTTCAGAACTTAAATTCAGTCTAAATTATGCTGCATTACTGGCTGCTATGACGTCACCATTTGTGAAACGGTTGTATTTGGGGAAAACCGATCCCTGAGATAATCAACGGACATTATGTAGTGGATATATCTAATCCGAACAATTCGAATCCTCTCAGACCAAAGACCTCAAGACCTGATTAGCAGACATGATGTCCAATAATAGGCCTATTCCCACTGTTCTGGCGACCAAATTTCAACTGTATTTTTACATCCTTGTTTTTCT
>Ga0224506_10002533_pt1 | contig 12379 bp, 9 predicted proteins | sample SF_Jan12_sed_USG_2_FD_169108 | JGI IMG/M metagenome (GOLD analysis project Ga0224506, IMG submission 169108) | Sediment microbial communities from San Francisco Bay, California, United States - SF_Jan12_sed_USGS_8_1 | ecosystem: Environmental > Aquatic > Marine > Sediment | place: USA...
GTTGCCCAGATGGAGGTTAATTTCCTTCATGGTGACCCACTAGATCTGGCCGATCAGGTATTTTTATTCAAACGCACACTTCGCCAAACTGCGATTAACCATGGGTTATTTGCCACCTTTATGGCCAAACCTATGAAAAATGAACCGGGCAGTGCGCTGCATATTCATCAGAGCCTTTATGACGTTAAAACTGATGAAAATGTATTTTCTAACACCGATGGATCAAACAGCGATTTATTTTTATCATACATTGCCGGTCTGCAAACCTATGCCCAAGACATGATGCCAATGTTTGCGCCCAACGTTAATTCGTATCGCCGATTTACCTATGAAGAAGCGCCAATAAATACCCACTGGGGCCATGATAACCGCAGTTGTGGTCTGCGTGTACCGCGCGCTGGAAATGATGGACGGCGGGTTGAAAACCGACTTCCCGGTGCGGATGTTAATCCTTATCTAGCAATCGCGGCAACGTTGGCGTGTGGATATTTGGGCATGACCGAGGGGCTTAAGCCCACGGCCGAAGAAACCGATAATGCCTATAGGCACGAACGTGAACTGCCATATCATCTTTCTGATGCGCTGGAACGATTTGAAGAAAACGAAAGTGTGCGCAATGTTCTAGGTAGCCGCTTTGTTGACCTGTTGTGCATAGTAAAGCGTGATGAGCAAAACACCTATGATCAGGTTATCAGTTCATGGGAGCGTGAACACTTGTTACTCAATGTATGATGTCCAGAAAATAATAAAGGAACAACAATGAATCTGGTTCTAAACAGTACCGCCGAATGGCAGCGCGAAGACCGCGAACATCACCTGCATCCGTTCACTGATATTGCCCAATTAAGCAAGAAGGGGGTTCGCATTATTACGCGTGCCGATGGCGTTTACTTGTGGGACAGCGAAGGTGAAAAAATTATCGACGGCATGGCGGGGCTTTGGTGTGTCAATGTTGGTTATGGGCGCAAAGAGCTTGTTGATGCAGCCACCAAACAAATGAGCGAGCTTGCCTATTATAATACATTTTTCCAGACGACTACCATGCCAGCAACAGCGCTTGCCAGTTTGTTGGCAGAAGTAACCCCTGAGGGTATGAACAATGTTTTTTATGGTAATTCAGGGTCTGAATCCAACGACACCGTAGCGCGTTTGGTGTGGCGTTATTGGGATACAATGGGTAAGACTGATAAAAAAACAATAATAAGCCGCACCAATGGCTATCACGGTAGCACAGTTGCTTCTGCTTCTATGGGTGGCATGGGTTACATGCACAAACAAGGACCAATGCCAATTCCCGGCTTTGTTCACATTGAACAGCCGCATTGGTATTTTAATGCTGGCGATATGGACGAAGATGAATACGGAATTAAAGCTGCCCACAAACTAGAAGAAAAAATATTAGAACTAGGCGCAGAAAACGTTGGCGCATTTATTGGCGAACCAATTCAAGGCGCGGGTGGGGTTATTGTTCCGCCCGACAGTTACTGGCCGGAAATACAAAAAATTTGCCGCAAGCATGACATTTTACTGGTATCGGACGAGGTGATATGCGGGTTCGGGCGTACCGGGGAATGGTTTGGCTGCCAATCGTTTGGGTTTGAACCTGACATGATGACAATGGCCAAGGGCATGTCATCTGGTTATATACCAATTTCAGGGGTTATGGTGCATGACCGGGTGGTTGATGTGTTGCGCGAAAGCGGTGATTTCAACCATGGCTACACCTATTCCGGCCATCCGGTCTCAAGTGCGGTGGCGCATGCCAATATTTCAATATTGCGTGATGAAGGCATAATTGAGCGGGTAAAAACCGAAATAGGGCCATATTTTCAGGCCCGTTTAAGGGAATTTTCCGACCACCCCTTGGTCGGTCAGGTTCGCGGTCGCGGCCTTATTGGCGCGTTAGAACTGGTTAAAAACAAGGAAACCCGCGAAAGGTTCGATCCTGCGGGCCGGGCAGGCACAATTTGTCGTGACCATTGCTTTGAAAATAATATTATTATTCGGGCCACTGGCGATGCCATGCTGTTTTCTCCACCCCTGGTTATAACTAAGGGGGAAATAGACGAATTAATGGAAAAAGCAAAAAAGTGTCTTGATTTAACCGCCCAAGATGTGGGTGTAATATAATAAATAACTGCACTATCTAAATGTTTTGGCTAAATGTTTTGACTGAATGTTTTGGGAAGAATCTTAAATCGTAAAAAAACTTAGTTTCAATATGGGAGGAAATATTATGAGTATGTTTACTAAATCACTTCTTGCTGCAGCTGGGATAGCAATGTTTGCTAGCTCTGCCATGGCTGCAGAAGAAAAAATTGTTTATGTATATAACTGGTCAGACTACATCGACGATGAAATTTTAACCGAATTTACCAACGAAACCGGAATCAAGGTTGTTTATGACGTGTTTGATTCCAACGACGTTTTGGAAACAAAACTTCTTGCTGGTGGTTCTGGTTATGACGTTGTGGTTCCATCGGGAACATTCCTTGGTCGTCAAATTGAGGCAGGCGTTTTCCAAAAATTGGACAGGGCCAAACTTTCAAACTGGGGCAACCTGTGGGACACAATTCTTGACCGCGTTAATGTTTATGATCCAGGCAATAAGTATGCGGTTAACTATATGTGGGGCACCACCGGTATTGGTTATAACGTAAATATGGTTTCTGAACGCATGTCAGATGCACCGGTTAATTCATGGGATATGGTATTGAACCCGGCCATAGCGTCCAAATTTGCCGATTGTGGCATTTACATGCTTGATGCCGGTGACGAAATGATACCGGCGGCATTAAAATATATCGGCGAAAACCCCGACAGCAAAGACCCGGCAGTAATTGCCAAGGCCGAAGCAGTTTTAATGGCGGTTCGTCCGTATGTTCGTAAATTCCATTCGTCAGAATATATTGATGCCCTTGCTAACGGTGATATCTGCGTTGCGGTTGGCTGGTCTGGTGACGTATTGCAAGCGCGCGATCGTGCCGCCGAAGCCGAAAACGGCGTAGAAATTAACTACGTCGCGCCGGAAGAAGGTGCCTTAATGTGGCTTGATATGATGGCAATTCCTGCCGATGCTCCGCATCCAGACAATGCCCATACCTTTATCAACTATATTATGCGCGCCGAAGTAATGGCTAAAGCATCTAATTATGTCTATTACGCTAACGGCAACAAAGCTTCTGAGAAGTTTTTAGCCGAAGACGTAATTGGCGATCCTGCCATTTATCCAACCCCGGCAGCATTAAAGACGCTTTATCTTACTACCCCCTATGATGCGGAATCCCAACGTGTGCTTACGCGCATTTGGACCCGCGTAAAGAGCGGACAGTAAGGTTACTTAAAAGACCGCCCCATAATAATTTGGGGCGGTCTTTTTTTCTTTCGTCCGAAAAGCCAAAACAAATAGGTGGGGTAAATGGGTGAGTCTAATTCAAAATCGCGTAAAGTATGGGCGCCATGGAACGAAGGCGATGCTAAACCGTTTGTTCGCATTGAAAATGTAACTAAGAAATTCGGCTCTTTTACCGCAATAGATAATGTAACGCTTGATATTTATGAGCGTGAATTCTTTTCACTGCTAGGTCCATCTGGTTGCGGCAAAACGACCTTGCTTAGAATGCTGGCAGGGTTTGAAACCCCGACCACTGGTCGCATAATAATTGATGGCGAAGATATGTCGACCGTTCCGCCGCATAAACGCCCAGTCAACATGATGTTTCAATCATACGCACTGTTCCCGCACATGACGGTTGAGCAAAATATTGCTTTTGGCCTTAAGCAAGACCGCATGGCAAAAGACGAAATTAATGACCGTGTTGGACACATGTTAAAGCTTGTGCATATGGAAAAAATGGCCAGACGAAAGCCTGATCAGCTTTCCGGCGGGCAAAAACAGCGCGTTGCCTTGGCCCGCTCGCTGGCCAAAAAACCAAAAATACTTTTGCTTGATGAACCATTGGGTGCGTTGGATAAAAAATTACGCGAAGAAACCCAGTTTGAATTGGTAAATATTCAAGAAACCCTTGGCATAACGTTTGTGATTGTTACCCACGACCAAGAAGAAGCAATGACGGTGTCATCCCGGGTTGCAGTTATGGATCATGGTTATGTTGCACAGATCGCAACACCTGGTGAAATATACGAATACCCAAATTCACGCCAAGTTGCAGAATTTATTGGTGACGTAAATATTTTGGAAGGGCAGATAACCGAAGTTAGAAGCGATTCTGCCGCTATAAAAATAAAAGGCGTGACAGCACCGGTTGAAACCGGACGCAGCGTCAATGCAATAGTTGATGAATGGATATGGGTGGCTATTCGTCCGGAAAAAATGATCATCAGCTTAGATGCGCCAAAAAATAATTCAAAAAATTGCATAACCGGCAAGGTTATGGACATTGGCTATCTGGGCAAGCTTTCTATTTATCATGTCCGCATGGATGATGGGAGAATAATTATTGTTACGCAGACAAACCGCATGCGTGAAACAGAGCGAACAATTACATGGGAAGATAGTGTCCATGTTTCATGGTCGCCCGATGCTGCAATTGTTTTGTTGAATTGATCGGTTATTGCACATGATGCCAGAGGAAATAAACGCCAGAACCGACACGGGACGCCATAACAATGGTGGCATTTCACGCATGGTTCGCGAATGCCGGCCATATATATGGGGGGCTAAATTATGCAGGGCTTATGGGTTGCAAGGGCGCAGCATTACCGTTGCCATACCGTACCTGTGGATGTTGCTATTGTTTATGGCGCCATTTCTTATCGTATTAAAGGTAAGCTTTTCTGAAATACGCATAGCCATACCGCCATATGCACCGTTATTTCAGTTTATTGATAATTCTTATATACAGATAACGCTTCAATTAAAAAACTACGCAATGCTGTTTAAGGATGCGTTGTATGTGAATTCCTATCTTAGCAGTCTTAAAATTGCCAGCATCTCAACCATTATAACGCTAGCTGTCGGATACCCGATTGCGTATGCAATGGCCCGTGCGCCAAGGGAATGGCGGTTGACGTTGCTGATGCTTGTTATATTGCCGTTTTGGACGTCGTTTCTGATACGTGTTTATGCCTGGATTGCAATATTAAAACCTGAGGGGTTTTTGAATATTGTGCTTATCTGGGCGGGAATTATCGATAAACCGTTGATAATTTTGCATACTGACTGGGCAGTATATATTGGCATTGTTTATTCATATCTGCCGTTCATGATTTTGCCGCTTTATGCCAACTTAGAAAAAATGGATTTTTCCCTGCTTGAAGCCGCATCCGACCTTGGTTGTCCACCGGGAAAAACATTTTGGAAAATTACTTTCCCATTATCCATGCCGGGCATTATTGCCGGATGTTTTTTAGTGTTTATCCCGGCTGTAGGTGAATTTGTTATTCCCGATTTGTTGGGCGGGTCAAGCACGTTAATGATAGGCAAAACATTATGGACTGAATTTTTTAATAATCGTGATTGGCCATTATCATCTGCGGTGGCAGTGGTTCTATTATTGATGCTGGTTGTACCGATAGTTTGGTTCCAGCGTTTTCAGGCCCGTCGCGGCGCCGTTGATGTGGTATAATGGGGGTAATTATTTCATGAAAAAATTTACCACCTTTAACAAGCTATCAATAATTTTAGGGCTTTCGTTTCTTTATATCCCGATTGTTTTGCTGGTTATATTTAGCTTTAATGAATCACGCTTGGTAACCGTTTGGGCCGGTTTTTCGACCAAGTGGTATGGCGAATTGATGCAAAACCAAGGGATCTTAAATGCTGCCAGCATAACCCTGAAGGTAGCGTTTATTTCTTCGACCATGGCAACGGTGCTTGGAACGATGGCTGGATTTTCTATGTCTAGGTTCGGGCGTTTTCGTGGACGTACATTATTTAATGGCATGATATATGCCCCGTTGGTTATGCCAGAAGTTATAACTGGGTTATCTCTGCTGCTAATGTTTGTGGCAATTTCATTTAATCGCGGTATGTGGACCATAACTTTGGCACACACAACATTTGCCATGTGTTATGTGGCGGTCGTTATTCAATCGCGCCTTACATCGTTCGATCGCTCAATCGAAGAAGCAGCGATGGATTTGGGGTGCACACCATTAAAAACGTTTTTTGTAATAACCTTGCCTATAATAATGCCTGCTGTGGTTTCTGGGTGGTTGCTTTCATTTACCTTATCGCTTGATGATTTGGTAATAGCTAGCTTTACCACTGGACCGGGCGCAACCACATTGCCGATGAAAATTTATTCAATGGTTCGCCTAGGGGTAACGCCAGAAATCAATGCCATATCAACAATCATGGTTGGGGTTGTGGCAGCTGGTGTTGTTATTGCATCATTTCTGCACAAGCGCAGCGAAGCCCGTATCGCCAAGGGCGAAATGATGGCCGGAGCTGCACCTTAAAATATATAAAAATAAAATACTGATAACCGGAGTAGTTATAATTATGTCAACAAAACACAAGAATATTGCAGAGGAGGCGTTGGGATTTTTGAAATCTCACCCAAAGATTGAGCATCTTGATGCAATTTTTCTAGATATAAATGGAATTTTACGCGGCAAGCGTTACCCGCGTGCCGAGATTGTTCATCTATATGAAAAGGGCATGTTGATGCCTTATTCGGCGATGGTTGTTGATGTGACCGGCAATACTTCGGATGCTGGCGGGGTGGGTTTTAGTGATGGCGATCCCGATGGTGTAATGTTTCCGGTGCCCGGAACGCTGGTCCCCGTGCCGTGGGCGCACGAAGCAACCGCACAGTGCATAGTTTCGTTTGATGGCAGCAACGATGGCGAAGAATTGCTTGAACCACGCAACATACTTGCCCGAGTCGATGAAAAGTTACGTGCGGATGGGTTGTTTGCCACCTGTGCGCTGGAGCTTGAATTTTATCTTATCCACCCTCAACGCACACCAGATGGTCGCCCACAACCACCAATTTCCCCCGCTACTGGCGAACAAGAAATATCTACTCAAGTTTATGGAATGGAAGAACTAGAAGATTATTCTGCAGTTCTTAGCGACATTGAAAACACCTGTCACGCCCAAGGTGTACCGGCATATACGGCCAGCGCTGAGTATGCTTCCGGACAGTTTGAGGTGAACCTCAAGCATACATCTTCGGCGTTAATGGCCGCAGATCATTCAGCGCTTTTGTGCCGGGTTGTTCGCAATGTGGCGCTAGAACACGGTTTTCGCGCAACCTTTATGGCCAAACCGTTTATTGATCAGGCCGGTAATGGTTTGCACATTCATACAAGCATCAAGGATAAAAATAATAAAAATATGTTTGCCAATGCTAATGAGGGACTGGGTGAAAATAAGCCATTAAAATATGCAATTGGCGGATTGCAGGAAACATTATTTGAATCCATGGCGGTTTTTGCGCCATGTGTGAACGCATATAGGCGTTTTCGTCCAAATATATACGTGCCTATGGGCCCCACTTGGGGGGTTAACAATAGATCGTTGGCTTTTCGTATTCCGCTGGGTGATGAGGGCTCGCGTCGCATCGAGCATCGCGTTCCCGGTGCCGATGCCAACCCTTATTTGGCGTTAGCCGCAGTGTTGGCTGGAATTCATTATGGCATATCCAACAAAATAGAACCGACCAAGCCAAGCACAGGCAATGCCGGGGTAAAGCCGGATAAAAAATTCCCGCTAACGATTGAGGATGCGTTGACGGCCTTTAAGAACGCAAAGGTGCTTCCGGAATATTTCGGTAAACGTTATTGTGATATATATCGCCTGACAAAATTAGCCGAAGTTGAAAGTTTCCGCGACTATATTTCCAAACGCGAATACGATTGGTACATGTAGCGTTCTTCAGGAAAGATCAAACCACGTTGCCTTGATTTCTGTGTATTTATCAAGCGCGTGTAATGATTTATCTCGGCCATTACCTGATTGCTTGTAACCACCAAATGGCATGGTCATATCACCACCATCCCAACAGTTAATCCACATATTGCCGGCTTTTAAACGCCTGGAAATCCCTATGGCTTTGTTTACATCTCCTGTCCACAGGCATGCGGCCAACCCATAAATGCTGTCATTGGCAATAGCTACAGCTTCGTCGGCGTCTTTGAATGTTATGGTTGATAAAACAGGGCCAAAAATTTCTTCCTGCGCAATGCGCATAGAATTTTTAACCTGATCAAATATGGTGGGGGCTATGTAATACCCACCCTGATTAAGCAGTACACGTTCGCCACCACAGCGTAATTTTGCACCTTCGGATTTACCTATTTCAATATATTCCAACACGCGGTTCATGTGTTTTTCTTCAACCATTGCACCCATGGTGGTGTCAGGATCCAACGGATCACCGGGTTGCATTGTTTCGGTAACTTTTAACACCTCTTCAAGGAACTGGTCTTTAATTGTGTCTTGTACAATCAGGCGTGAAGCGGCTGTGCATACTTCGCCCTGGTTATAAAAAATACCAATGGCTGCTGCTTCGGCAGCTTTTTTAAGGTCTAGGCAATCAGCAAAAACAACGTTAGGGGTTTTTCCACCACATTCCAGCCAAACTCTTTTCATGTTTGATTGCCCAGAATATTGCAAAAACAATTTTCCTACTTCGCCTGAACCGGTAAAGGCCAAACAATCAACATCCATATGCATGCCAAGGGCTTTGCCGGCTGTGGGGCCAAAACCGGGAACCACGTTAAATACGCCTTCGGGCAATCCTGCCTCTACGGCCAATTCTGCTAAACGAATGGCACTAAGGGGGGTTTGTTCGGCAGGTTTTAAAACTACCGAATTTCCCGCCGCCAACGCTGGCCCAAGTTTCCAACACGTCATTAATAATGGAAAATTCCATGGCACAACTGCGGCAATAACACCTATTGGTTCGCGGGTTATGGTACCAAATGCCCCAGGGCCAGTAGGTGCCACTTCATCATAGACCTTGTCGCAGGCTTCGCCGTGCCAGCGAATGCAGTTAGCAGATGACGGCACATCTACCGCAAGGCTATCGCTTATGGGTTTGCCGACATCTAGGGTTTCCAGAAGCGCCAACTCTTCCTTGTGTTCCATCATCAAATCAGCAAAACGAATAAGTATTCTTTTTCTGTCTTTTGGTGCAATTTCTGACCACACACCGCTTTCAAATGTTTGACGGGCATTTTCTACGGCGCGGTTTACGTCCTCAAGGTCGCCTTCGGCGACTTGGTTCATTACCTGTCCGGTTCCGGGGTTTATGTTGTCAAATACCTTTCCGCTGGCGGCGTCAACGCGCTTTCCATTAATAAATATTTGACCGGGAAGGGATAGTTGTGCGGCACGATCTTTATATGAAATTGTCATTTACATTTTACCTAGGTTTATGGAGTGATCATTAAAAACTGGGTGGGGTTGCGGCGCTTACTACAATACATTCAATATTACCGACATTTTTGAAGCGGTGGGGAGTATTATTATTGATATAATATGAATCACCAGCTTTCAGCACTTTTACTTGCTGTCCGACGGTAAGTTCAAGTTCGCCGCTTATAACAATTCCGGCTTCTTCGCTATTGTGGGTTAGCATTTCATCGCCAGAATGGGCGCCAACTTCATAGCGTTCGTGCAAAAAACGTAACTTGCGATCTTTGCGATTTGCGCCAACAAGTTTAAGGTGCGCCCCATTTTCAAAAAATTCAATCAATTCGGCTTTTTCAAAAAATATTTTTTCATCAGATTCCATATCCATTGTTAGAAAATCAATAAGCGATATGGAAAAACTGTCTAAAACTTTTTTCATGGAATCGATTGAAGGGCTTACCCGGTTTTGTTCAATCAGGGATATGGTGCTGTTGGTCACTCCCGCGCGTTTAGCTACCTCTCGCTGAGAAAGGCCATACATACTGCGCAGGGCTTTCAACCGGGTGCCTATATCATTTTCCATTAACGATCCTTTTTTCTCGTACCGTCAAACATATAATACAATATAACCATATTTAATCTCAATAATTGGTTGTATAAATTAGACATTATAATTGGCTGTAAAATATAATAGACACTTTTTCTATTCGCGTCTAAGATTATATGGTCAAAACTAGCCCTTTTGCGCAGTTGGTAGAGGTGGGGTTTCCCCCATCATGATCGCTCAATCAGCAAAGGATAACCTTAGGGAGTTTAGTTAAAATGCTTATCGGTGTCCCAAAAGAAATAAAAGTTTTTGAAAGCAGAGTAGGCATGACGCCAGCAAATGTTCGTGAATTGACCTCGCGCGGACATAGCGTTTTGGTTGAAACTAACGCAGGCCAAGGAATTGATTGCAGCGATGATGTATATCGCAGTGTGGGCGCAGAGATTGCCGCCAGTGCCAAGGACGTATTTGCCAAGGCCGACATGATTGTAAAGGTCAAAGAACCACAACCCAATGAATGCAAAATGTTGCGTGAAGGTCAGGTGTTGTTTACTTATCTTCATTTGGCCCCAGACCCTGAACAGGCAAAGCTGTTAAAGGAATCTGGCTGTATCGCCATAGCTTACGAAACAGTTACAAGCGATCATGGAACGCTTCCATTATTGGCCCCTATGAGCGAGGTTGCCGGTCGTATGGCAATTCAGGCAGGGGCACGCTGTCTTGAAAATGTTTGTGGTGGCTCAGGCATTTTAATCGGTGGCGTTCCGGGCGTACGCCCTGCAAAAATAACCATTATCGGTGGCGGCGTTGTCGGTATAAATGCCGCACGCATGGCAATTGGGATGAATGCGGATGTAACCATACTCGACCGCTCAATCGAAAGGCTGCGCGAAATTGATGATATGTATGGCGATAAATTGCGCACCGTTTATTCCAATATGGAAAACTTAGATCAGCACGTGCTAAATTCTGACATTACAGTAGGGGCAGTTTTAATTCCCGGTGCCGCTGCCCCAAAACTAGTCACCAAAGCCATGTTGAAAAAAATGAAAAAAGGCTCAGTTCTAGTCGACGTTGCGATTGATCAAGGCGGGTGCTTTGAAACATCAAAGGCGACAACCCACGCCGATCCAATATATAATATTGATGGTATTGTGCATTATTGTGTAGCAAATATGCCAGGTGCCGTGGCTAAAACATCAGCATTTGCCTTAAATAACGCAACCCTGCCATATATTTTGCAACTGGCCGATAATGGATGGAAAAATGCCCTATCAGCCAATCGCCATCTTTTGGCCGGGCTCAATATTATTGACGGAAAGGTCACTTACAAGGCTGTCGCAGAAGCCTTAGGTGGTGAATATATTCCGCCCAGCGAAGCCATTGCATCTTAATTTAGATGTTATGCGCCAGTTTTTCTTGATTATTTAAATGGAGATATCCAATGCCAGATACAGTGGTTAATCCGAACGATCTTAATTCGTATTGGATGCCTTTTACCGCCAACCGCCAGTTTAAATCAAACCCACGTTTGTTGGTTGCGGCCAAGGACATGCATTATACATCGCATGACGGGCGGCAAATCCTTGATGGTACCGCAGGCTTGTGGTGCTGTAATGCCGGACATGGGCGCAAACCCATTGTCGAGGCAATTGCCAAGCAAGCGGCAGAAATGGATTATGCACCGCCTTTTCAGATGGCCCATCCAGCAGCGTTTGAACTGGCAAACCGTTTGGTTGAGATATCCCCCCCTGATTTAAATCACGTTTTTTTCACCAATTCAGGATCAGAAAGCGTTGATACCGCAATGAAGATAGCGTTGGCCTATCATCGGGCCAATGGCGAAAGCTCGCGGACTAAGTTCATAGGTCGCGAAAAGGGATATCATGGGGTTGGCTTCGGTGGCATTTCGGTGGGCGGCCTTGGCAATAATAAAAAACAATTCGCAAATCTTCTGCCCGGAACTGATTACCTGCCGTTTTTTTATGATCGCACCAAAAGCGCTTTTTCCAAAGGTGAGCCAACCAGTGGTGCCGAAACCGCAGCGGCGCTGGAAAGTCTCGTGCAGTTACATGATGCATCTACCATAGCCGCCGTGATAGTTGAACCAATGGTTGGTTCAGCTGGGGTTTATATTACGCCTAGCGGATACTTACAAAAATTACGTGAAATATGCGATAAGCACGGAATATTGCTTATTTTTGATGAGGTCATAACCGGATTTGGTCGCCTTGGTTCTGCCTTTGCTGCAACTAAATACAATGTGCAGCCAGACCTAATAACAACAGCCAAGGGGCTTAATTCTGGAACCGTTCCTATGGGCGCAGTCTTTGCACATGATCGTATTCATGATACGGTTGTTAATGGTGCGCCAGAAGGGGCAATTGAGCTATTTCACGGATACACCTATTCGGCCCACCCCATAGCAGTTGCAGCCGCATTGGCAACACAGAAAATATACAAGGATGAATCCTTGTTCGAGCGTGCAAATGAATTATCTACCT
>Ga0224506_10002534_pt1 | contig 12379 bp, 12 predicted proteins | sample SF_Jan12_sed_USG_2_FD_169108 | JGI IMG/M metagenome (GOLD analysis project Ga0224506, IMG submission 169108) | Sediment microbial communities from San Francisco Bay, California, United States - SF_Jan12_sed_USGS_8_1 | ecosystem: Environmental > Aquatic > Marine > Sediment | place: USA...
AGCCCCATGGAGACGGTAGGGAACTGCCAAAAATCAGGCATCAACCAGGGATGCGGATAGGAGGAGAGACCCTTGCCATCCACTTCCTGACGGAAGTTGTCCAGTTGCTCTTCGGTCAAACGGCCTTCAAGGAAGGCGCGTGAGTAGATACCGGGGGAGGCATGGCCCTGTGAGTAGATCAAGTCACCGCCATGTTCATGTGTGGGGGCACGCCAGAAGTGGTTCATACCCACATCGTATAAGGTCGCCGCAGAGGCAAAGGTGGCAATGTGTCCACCTAGCTCGGAGGCCTTGCGGTTGGCCTTCACCACCATGGCCACCGCGTTCCAGCGGATATAGGCACGGATACGGTCTTCAATGGCGGGATCACCGGGCATGTCCGGCTCAAGATGAGGCGGGATGGTATTCACATAGGCCGTACCGGCAGAATATGGCAGGTTGGCACCGGAACGTCGGGCCTTATCGATCATCTGCTCCAGCAGGTAGTGTGCACGATCGACACCCTCTGCTTCGATTACCGCTGCCAGGGCATCGATCCATTCCTGAGTTTCGATGTTATCAATATCTACCATATTGGACTGCTGGGACATAGCTCCAACCTCTCTTGGGTTTGTGCCCGTATACTATTAATAGGGCTAATTATCGTTGCGCCATGATCCCGATTTCAGCTCGATATTGCAATAAAAACCCGCCTTATTATGCCGTGGTGTTTTTTATAAGTATATATTTCAACAACTTATAGCTTAAGAATGATTCTACGAATTTTTCAAAACCTTGCAAAAACACTGTTTCATGGACTGTTTGGGGACATGTTTCAGGATAAATCGACCAGAGTGACCATTCACTACGCTATATTGGCCCAAAACAGCATTTTTCTCATCGAATTTATTTATATCTTATTTTATATATACATTTTTCAATGGGTTACTAATATGGTTTGATTCTAAGCAGGTTGCCGAAGCTACCAGGATATAGATATCCGCCCGAGCGCTGTCTGTGTCAGTACTACCCCCTACCCTGGCTGTTCAGCGGTGGCTATAACCATCGAGGTGGACGCACGTTCTATTTACCGTCCGCAGACACTTCTGATGTCAGAGTAAATGATCAATGGCTCGGCTGATTTACGGTTTAACGGCGAAGCAGAGACCATTACAATAACCACATGCTTCTCTGTTTCAGAGAATAAGAACAAGGATCCTTATGAAGTATGTTCTTGCTTTATTACTAACATTCCCCATTAGCAGTGTTGCGCAGCAAGCCATCAACCATGAAGCCATGCATGGCTGGGATTTTGGCTTGGGTTTTGCCGGCGGTAGTATTTCGCACTATCGAGGTTCTGATCAGAACTATTTGCTCTTATTTCCATACCCAACCATTTTCTACACGGGTGAGCGCATAAAACTTAACCGCAGTGGTGGCAGCGTCCTACTAACGACAACTGAACAGTTCAGCCTGGATCTCAGTTTTGCGCTGGGCATTCCTGTCACCTCGGCAGGAAATATTGCCCGGCTAGGTATGCAGGACATTGCACCTAATCTTGAGCTAGGCCCGGGGGCTCACTGGGGCATATGGCAATCAGACGATAGAAAATATCAATGGACTGTTTCAGCACCACTTCGAGCAGCGATAAATCTAAAAACAGGAAATGAGGAGGGTTATACCTTTTCACCCTACATTCAATTCAGGCACCTTTCCCTCTTTGATACACGCCTGTCAATCGGGCCCATATGGGCTTCAGAAAGCTATCATGACATTTACTATCAGGTTGATAGCCCCTACGTAACACCAAACCGTCCCGGCTATGATGCCAAGGCAGGATACAGTGGGTTTCGAACCACTCTTACCTCTAGTTACTGGCTTAGCCCCAAGCTTTGGTTGGTCGGAGCAATACGCTATGACACTTTATCTGGCGCAGTGTTTGCCGACAGCCCACTGGTTAAACAAGAGGACTCACTAATTATTGGTGGGAATATATTTTATTTTTTCTAAGTCAACGGGCGAAAAATACAACGGGCAAGAAACATCTGGAATAGATTCAGCGTTAATCATTTAGCCTTGCTGAATAGATTACTACCGAGGCTAAGTAGCAAGAGCACGCTAGCTCCAACCAATATCCCTACGCCCATATTCGAAAGCAGCGGTACGCTACTGGAGACTATGTTTCCAATTGCTGGAATGGTCAAACTAGTCGTGGTTAATGATTCGATAGCGTGATGAATCAGTGGTGTATGATGCGCGATGATACCGCCACCGACCAGGAACATGGCAATGGTTCCCACAATAGATAACAGTTTCATTAAATAGGGCGCAGCCAATAGTATCACTCGACCTATACGGCGTTTCAGCTCTGTCCAGAAATCCTCTCCGTCTGATTTAAGTAGATACAACCCGGCATCATCCAGCTTCACGATACCTGCGACCAGACCATATACAAAAATCGTCACGCCAATGGCAATCGCAGACAAAACACCGATCTGGGTGAGAAAGGCAGCATCCTTAACTGTTCCCAGGGTCAAGACAATGATCTCTGCGGAAAGAATAAAGTCGGTACGAATGGCACCGTTTATTTTCTTTTTTTCAAACGCCACCATATCAACGGAACCATCCCTGATAGCAGATAATACTTGCTGGTGATGCCCGTCATCTCCCTGTTTCAGATGCATCAGCTTATGAAACACCTTTTCAAAGCCTTCATAACAGAGATAGGCACCGCCGACCATTAATAATAAAATAACCAACCAGGGCAATGTCGCACTAATCAGTAAAGCAACTGGTACCAGGATCAGTTTATTAACAAAAGATCCTTTCGCCACCGCCCAGACTACTGGCAATTCTCTGTCTGCCTTTATCCCCGACACCTGTTCAGCATTCAGCGCAAGATCATCACCCAATACACCGGCTGCTTTTTTCGAGGCGATTTTTGAATATACAGAGATATCGTCGAGCAAGGTAGCAATGTCGTCGATTAAGGCTAGAAGGTTAGTCGCGGCCATAGTTATTCTTTGTCTTTATAAGGGTCTTTGGGCCATTTAATCATTACCTGCACTACCGGGCAACTTGGCTTGCATAGCAAACGATGCGGGAATACCTGCCTGAATAACATGCAGTATATCTTTTTCTATCTTGCACCAGGTAGACTTGTCATAATAACCCTTGGACATGGGGCTGTCTCCATAACGATCTGAAAAGGCAAAACTCATTAGGCTCGGGTAATTTTCAGACTCCGATGTGGAAATAATGAGAAACTGATGAATTTCTGTTTTGAACTCCAGATAAATCAGATCATTGTTAAGGTGATAAACCTCTATCAATTTTACATACTCGGCAACCGGAGAGTCTTTAAGCCAGTCATCCAGCCCAGGACATTGCTCGGAAAACCAACGCATTGATTGTTTTGTGCGAACATTCATTATTTTGCATCCATATTTATTAATATATTTTCACTCTGTTGAATACTTATGCTAACAGCCAATTAATGGCGGTTCATTACACAGCACTCTGCGTACACCAGACATTTTTGCACATAGTAGATGGTCTGCACTGAGAACTGGTTCTCCTTCGCTTTGTAGTAATATTTACGATAGGTTTTTCTTCCGATGTGGATAGATATAAACCCTATCTAATTAGTCCCTATTCTTTCTCTGATGAGGTGTTCCGTTAGCAATTAGGTACTGCATTGCTTTCTAGAGCCCCCCCGTTTCGATGTCATCCGCAGAGCTATCGATGCTTGACTCAGTCTTTTTCAACACTGGATTCTCCTTAATTCAGCTGTATAGGGAAAATCCGCATCGATTTATGAGAAACCTGAGTCATCATCTGCTCAGGTTAAAAAGAAGCCCCTTTTCGATGTCTGTATTAAGATGATTTGCTATCATGCTGAAGAGATGAAGGGTGTAAACATGCGAATTATTTACAGCAGAACACTGGCGGCAGCAATAGTCAGTACCATATTGGCTGGCTGCGAAAATCGGATTGTTATAGACACGGTGATTACGGTGCCGGTTTTTGTTCAGGAATATTACTCAACCGCTGCGCCGGGTAGGCTGATCGTTCAAATCGACGTACCAAAGTCTGGGCTGACAAATTATTCCCTCGCCGTTCTTTGCAATCCCGGCAGTAGTGATATCACGGCCACAATGCACCACGACGATTTTGGCTGTGCCAAGGCAGGTATGGTCCGAGCTTGGATTAAGCCTATACCTGCGGAGAAACTTCCGGTTACGTGTGAAATCTCAAGCTTCCAATTCTTTGAATCGGTGGGTTTGGCCGACGGCCTGCCTCAGGCCACAACCAGTGTGTTTGCAGAAAATACCGGAGACTCAGGCTGTAGCAGTGGCAGCACACAGGTAAACCTCACCATCATGCCTTGAATACGGCAACGCCATTCCACGTTAGTATGATTACTTTTTCCATATTTAAAAAATTCGCCACCTCTAGGCAGAGGTTAATTAAAATATGAGCAATACACAGACAAAAAAAAGCCGGCGTTTGCCAGCGTCTAAATCAAAAATCATAAATAGATGTCACATACAACTATTTTAGTTTCCCCTAACGTTTGGAACACTGGAAACCAAGGGTACAGCGAGTAATTTTTCGTGCACAGAAACTTGTTATGAACTTTTACCACAACGCTTCCAAGCAACTTTAAAACAATGGCTCTTGGAAGCACTTGTCGCTGTGGTCGACTTAATTTCTGTAAATTAAGCCACTATGCGGCAGCTATCGTTAAATTGTTTACATTATAAGATTGAGCAATGACATTTTGTTTTATCGTAGTTGAGGAAGTACGGGGATTATAAAGCACTTGCCTGATCTTCTTCCTGGCCGATCTCAGATAAGATTCCACTGCAATATTGTGAGGTTTATTCCCCCAATCTTCGCCTATCACGAAAACATCAACATTTAGTTCTTTGCAACCAGACACATATTCCAGTTCATCGTAGGGGCGTACTATATCAACACAACGTAAAGCTCTAAGCATTTCCATTCGTTGTTCAAGAGGAATAACAGGAACATTAGGTTTGTAAGAATTAACCACGCGATCTGAAGCAACACCAACGGCCAGAACGCCTCCTAATGATTTACAATATTCCAGTAAAGCAAGGTGTCCCACATGCAACAAATCAAAAGTACCTACGGTATATACAATCATATTCTATTAAATTCCTAAAAAATAATTATCAATGCTTTTTACGGACGATTTTGGCCGAGCAAATATTGTTACAAAAGCTTCCAAGCATAAATACCCGTTATTCCCAGCGTATAAAGTGCAAGCAAAACAACATTTCGTGGATTACCAGAAAGTTTGGGCGTTTTAATTTGGGATACATTGAGAGTGGCCAACCCTAGGGCGCTGACATAGAGGACCACAGAGAATATGCCACCTGGAAGAACACTTTCTAAAAGAAATATAAACACCAGTACGATGTTATTGTTATCCAGAGCTAGACCTGTGTATTTGGACTCATCAGACAAGCCGAAGGTACTGAAGTAACTTAAACGTATCGCACTGGCAGCGAGTACAATGAAAGCGGCCGGAAGAAATATAGGCTCGAACGCTCCATAACTAAGCAAAAGAATCGCCGGTGCGACACCATAACTCACAATGTCTATGACCAGATCCAGTTGGCCACCAAAAATCCGGGCATTGCCTGTACGACCCTTCATTCTTCGTGCAACTAGACCATCTGCCCAATCAAAGGCAACAGCCCAGATCATACCAATCATTGCTGCGTAGTAAACGCCCAGAATACTGAAATAGATAGCCAATATTGTGCAAGCTAAGCCCGCAAGCGAAAACACATTAGGGAGATCTTTCACAAAGGAAATAATAGCGGGTTGTAACTCTTGGGTTTCTTCGTTGCTGGTAGTCATGGTACTCCTAAAACGAATAGGTACAAATCAAGGACATACCTACATCACACTGAAAAAGATTCGTGTACAGCATCTCGCTACTCAAAAGAACGGAGTTACGCAAAAAGGCTGGCTGTTCTCATTAAGATTGAGAAACGCTAACAGTAGGTGCTATGAATCAACGCTATTCGCTTGCAAGCAAATAGGGTCGCAATAAGGAGGATAGAGGCGTGTTGGCCAGTAGGCTCGATACAGGGAAAGAAGAACCGTGCCACTATACGCTCTATTTGGTTCGGCGCACAGCGGTTTGTTTTTTATTTGTATCGTCTTGTATAGACTAGGTTTTCTTGCCAGTTGGAAGCTCTTTTGGCGATATAAGTTCACCGATTTAAAGCCTCCGTTAAACTGAGGGAGGTTAAGTGTGTGCCCCTTGGGTGCGTGTGCCCCCTGGGTGCGTGTGCCCTCTGGGTGCGTGCCGAAAGAATGCATAAAAATTGAAAGCTCTTCTTCAAACCTCCATTTAAGGAAACAGATTCAAGCGTACCACCACACCATCCCCCTTATCGCTATTCCCCACAAAAGAATTTATAACCAGACAAAATACAATTAATTGTACGAAGCCGATATCTACGTGTATTTAGATATCCTATAAACAGGAACCAAACTACAGGTACAACCCATGACTCAAACGCCCGACGACTCCATGGATGATTTCGACACCGATGATATGAATGACTCAATTCTGAGCGTAGATGATGAAGAGGATGAAGAGGATGAAAAGCCCGTCAAGGCCAACTCACTGCTCTCACGCCGGCGCATAGAAGATCTGATGGAACGTAAGCGTCTACTGCAACAATTAAACGATGATTATTACGATATGGATCTACCGGAAGATCTATAAATCCAAGCCCCGTGAGCACGGGGCCAACAAAATCTATAATTTATCTACTTAACCTCTGCCCTACCCTCAACTCTGGGATCACTGGCAGCACTAAGCGTGTTTTTCTTTTTATTCCACAACAACGCCTGCATATTGCCATAGGGATGTGACAGCTGTTTGAGCTGATGTCCCATGAGCAAAAGCCGTTCCTTCTCCTCTGCACTAAAGGTATTCACCTCATGCTGGATCACATCCGGCAAATACTGATGATGGAAACGCGGCAGCTTGACCCAATGCTCTGGCCCTTGTCCCTCGGTGTAATCCAGGATACCCAGCAACACCATGGTGATGATACGGCTGCCGCCGGGGGTACCGAGGATGGCGACGCCGTCCGGTCCTTCCACAAAGGTAGGACTCATACTGGAGAGCGGACGCTTGCCGGGGGAGATGGCATTGGCTTCGGCACCCACCAGACCATAGGCATTGGGCACACCAGGTTTGGCGGAGAAGTCATCCATCTCATCGTTCAACAATACCCCGGTACCCGGCGCAACAAAACCCGAGCCAAAGGGGTAGTTAATGCTTAAGGTGGCCGAAACCCGATTACCTTCGCGATCCAACACCGAGAAGTGGGTGGTGTGTGGGCCCTCGGCCTCTACCGCCACCGGCTTCAGATCGATACTGAGGGTCGCATCGTCCAGTTTGATGTTACTGGCCAACTCTTTGGCATACTCTTTGTTTGTCAATCTGGCGATGGGCACCTGAACAAAGTCCGGGTCGCCAAGGAATTCAGCACGGTCGCGATAGGCGCGGCGCATGGCTTCTACCACCAGGTGTGTGCGCGTTACCTTATCCTGTTTTTCCAGTTCGTAACCTTCGAGGATGTTGAGCATACTGACCATGGCCACTCCACCGGAAGAGGGCGGACTGGCGGAGATGATCCTATAGCCCTTATAGCTCCCCACCACCGGCTCACGTTCCACCACCTGATATTGCTTCAGATCCTCCAGGCTCCAGATACCGGCATTGGAACGCACACCTTGTACCATGGCCTTGGCCATGGCACCGTCGTAGAAACCACTGCGGCCCTTTTCTGCCAGCGTGCTCAGGGTATTAGCCAGGTCTGGCTGGCGGATGATGTGTCCCAGGGGCGGGATATTGTTTTGTGCAAGGAAGATGGCTGCGGCGGAAGGTGAGGCACGTAGTGTATCGAGACGGAATTTTACCATCTGACGATAAAATTCGGTGACCAGAAACCCCTCTTTTGCTGCATGTATGGCCGGGGCCAGACTTTGTGACAGCGGCAACTTGCCATAGCGTTCGGCCATGTGCACCAGTGCTGCAGGGACACCGGGGATGCCGGCGGCTAATGCGCCATCCATCGACAGCCCCTTAAGTACCTGGCCATCTTCCCCCAGATACATGTCACGATGGGCCTTGAGCGGTGCCCGCTCGCGACCATCGATCATCACCTGTTTGCCATCACTGGCCCGATGTAAGAGCCAAAACCCACCACCACCGAGGCCCGAGCTATAGGGTTCTACCACCGCAAGGGTTGCCGAGACGGCGATGGCGGCATCGAAGGCATTGCCTCCGGCCGTAATGATCTCATGTCCGGCACGGGTCGCTGTGGGATGGGCACTGGCGATACCCGCTGCCGGTGGCAGAGTAGTATCCTGGCCACAGGCGGTGAGGAATACCAGGCTAAGAAAGATAAGGGGTAATTGGCGCATGTTTTTATTCCTGCATACAAAAAAGGCCCCGTTGGGGACCTTTTATTGTGGACGATTAAGCCTGACCGGTGAGCTTGAGATATTTCTCTTTAAGGGTCTCTTCCGACTCCTTATTCTCAGGATCCACCAGGATACAATCTACCGGGCATACATCTATACACTGTGGTTCATCGTAGTGACCGACACACTCGGTACATTTGTTCATATCGATCTCGTAGATCTCATCGCCTTGGTAAATGGCCTCGTTAGGACATTCCGGTTCACAGACGTCGCAATTAATGCACTCGTCGGTAATCAATAAAGACATGATTGCCTCCTAAAATCGGGACACCAGACGGTGTTCGGGGAATCGGGCATATTAGCGTATTCTGTCAGTCAATGCAGCCATGACATCTGTGTGGACAAACTCCGTCACATCACCACCCAGTCTCGCGATCTCTTTCACCAGCGAGGAGGAGATATAGGAGTAGGTTTCCGCCGGAGTGAGGAACATGGTCTCCACTCTGGGTGCCAGACGACGATTCATCCCCGCCAGCTGAAATTCGTATTCAAAATCCGACACCGCACGCAGACCGCGCAGGATCACCTGCGCCCCACGTTGCTGTGCATAATCCACCAGCAGGGTATCGAAACCGCAGACCTCGACATTGTCCAGGTGCGCCACCACACTGGTGGCCAGACCTACCCGCTCCACCTGACTGAACATAGGGCTTTTACCGGGATTGGCTGCCACCGCCACGATCACCTTGTCGAACAGGCGACTGGCACGCTCGATCAGATCGATGTGGCCATTAGTGACAGGGTCAAAGGTTCCAGGATAAACAGCGATAGTAGTCATAATGGGGCGTAGTTTAGGCCAAACGGCCTCCGGTCTCCACCAAATGGTAGGCCACCTGCCCTGATACCTTCTGTTTCCGTAGCGACCAACCTTCCGGCAGGGCCAGCTCACCCAACTCCTTCTCCACCTCTATGTAGATGAGCGCATTGGCTGCCAGCCAGTGAGACGCCTGCAGAGCTTGCAGACACGGAGCCAGTAATCCCAGGCGGAACGGTGGGTCGATGAAGACGATGTCGAAGGGTTCGCCCGAGCCCTGCAGATAATGCAGGGCATCGCCATGCACTACCTGCAAACCTTCGCTACCCAGCATGGCTCCGGTTTCGCGCAGATAGCTAACGGCGCGGGACTCCCGTTCCACCATCACCACCTCACGGGCACCGCGGGAGAGGGCTTCGAGCCCCACTGCACCACTGCCAGCGAACAGGTCCAGACAGCGGGCGCCATGGATATGCGGGGCAAGCCAGTTAAACAGGGTTTCACGTACCCGATCCGGGGTGGGACGTATGCCTTCCACATCGGGGAACTGGATCTTACGCCCGCGCCACTGACCAGCGATGATGCGTAATACTCGACTGCCACCATTTTTCGCCGCAGGATTTTTGCCACGCTGGGCACCTCTGGCCACTAACTATTTCCTACAATAACGCTCACCATCTGCTGCGGATTCACCCGGCGCTGGAAGGCGTCACGGATCTGCTCTACCGTGATGGCCTCCACCTGCTGGTTAAAGGTATCCAGATAGTCCAGCGGCAGGTCATAAAAACCGATCATCGCCGCATACTCCACCAGGTCCTTATTGGAATCGATGCGTAGCGGAAAACCTCCACTGATGTTCTTTTTCGAAGCCTGTAGCTCTTTCTTTGTTGGGCCCTGCTGGACAAACTCGGTCAGGGTCTGCATCAGCACCTGATGCGCCGTATCCACCTGATCATTGCGGGTCTGCAGGCCGAGCATAAACGGCCCAGACTGACGCATGGGCAGGAAGTAACTGTAGGCGCTATAGGCCAGACCACGCTTCTCGCGGATCTCGGCCATAACGCGCGAACCAAACCCGCTGCCTCCGAGGATATGGTTGCCCACATAGAGTGCCATGTAGTCGGCATCACCACGCCTCATCCCCGTCTGCCCCACAAGGATGTGGCTCTGGCTGGAGGGGTGTTTGATACGTTGTTCTGCGGCAGCCGTTAACGGCTTCACGGTGGGGATCAAGCTGGCGGCACGACCACGGGAGAGACGCGAGCTGATCTGTTCTGCCATCGCCTCGGCACGTGGACGATCCACCGCACCAACAATGGCGATCACCGCATTGTTGGCGACGTAATAACGCTGATGAAAGGCACGTAACTGCTCCACAGAGATGGACCTCAGCGAGCTTACGGTACCTTCGGTGGGACGGCCATAGGCATGTCCCGGATAGAGCGCGGCATAGAAGGCATCACTGGCCAGATCAGAGGCGGACTCCTGCTTGGCCTTTAAACCCAGCAGCATGCGCTCACGCTCACGCCGTAAGACCTTGTTGGGAAACAGAGGGGCCGAGACGATCTGGCTGAAGGTTTCCAGCGCCGGGGCCAACAGCTTTTCGTCACTCAGGCTACGCAATTGTACCAGCGCCATATCGCGCATGGCACTGGCACTATACTGTGCCCCCAAATCCTCGAAGTGAGCGGCCAGCGCCTCTTCGTCCTTACCCTTGATACCACTGTCCAGCAGACCATTGCTGAGCATGGCCAGACCGGGAAATTGGCCATCCCGAGCGCTACCGGCATCGAACACCACCCGCATATCCACCATCGGCAATTCGGGGGCATCGATATAATAGACCCGTGCACCGTTGGCTGTGGTCCAGTGCTGGATCTGCGGTGTGGCCAGGGCCGTGGTTGAGAGAGAAAGCGTGAGAGCCAGCAGAAATACCTTAACGAACGTCATTACGTAACTCCCCATTGTCCTTCACCGGTACCAACTGGGCGACGGTCAGACCATCCTCTTGCAGGTACTTCTTCGCCACCGCCTGCACCTGTTCGGCCGTGATCTCACGTATCTTCTGTTCGTACAACTCACCCACGCGCCAGCCGACGCCGGTAGTCTCCAACATGCCCAACTCCATCGCCTGATAGAACACAGAGTCCTGCTGATAGATCTTGGCGGCAAGCACCTGAGCCTTCACCCGCTCCAGCTCACGCACACTGATGGGCTTGTTCTGCAAACGAAGGAGCTGTTTTTTGATCGCCTTTTCCAGCCGATTGATCGACGTACCCTTGACCGGACTGGCCTCGATAATAAACAGCTCAGCATAACGTGAACCTGGGTTGTAACCGGCGCCTACCGAGCTGGCCAGCTCCTGTTTGCGTACCAGCTGCCTAGACAGACGCGAGGCATTACCACCGTCCAGCACTCCCGCCAGTACCTCCAGGGCGTAGGGCTCCCATGCCTGTTCGGCAGTATTGATAACAGGTACCTTGTAGCCCATGCTGAGGAATGGCAGTTGCGCCGGGGCCTTCACCTCAATACGGCGTACGCCTTTTTGTGCAAATTCCTTACGCGGCTTAGAGGGCTTAAGTTCAGAGGGCTTGAGGCCGCCAAAATAACGCCGCGCCATACGCAGGACATTGCCCGGCTCCACATCGCCCACCACCACCAGGGTAGCGTTATTGGGGGCATAGTATCTCTGATACCAGCTTCGCAAGTCGTCCACCGTAAGATTTTCCAGGTCGTTCATCCAGCCGATGATGGGTTGATGATAGGGACTGTTAACAAAGGCGGTGGCCATAAAGTGTTCGTAGGTCAGGGCCTGAGGATTGTCGTCGGTACGCAGACGACGCTCTTCCATCACCACCTTCAACTCCTTGGCAAACTCCTCCGGCGGCAGCAACAGGTGGCGCATACGATCCGCCTCCATCTGCATACTGACCTGAAGACGGCTCTTCTCCAACTGTTGGAAATAGGCGGTATAGTCCTTCCCGGTAAAGGCATTCTCACGACCACCGTTTTCGGCGATGATGCGCGAGAATTCACCGGCAGGGTGGCGTTTGGTGCCCTTGAACATCATGTGTTCTAGCACGTGTGAGATACCAGTGA
>Ga0224506_10002535_pt1 | contig 12378 bp, 13 predicted proteins | sample SF_Jan12_sed_USG_2_FD_169108 | JGI IMG/M metagenome (GOLD analysis project Ga0224506, IMG submission 169108) | Sediment microbial communities from San Francisco Bay, California, United States - SF_Jan12_sed_USGS_8_1 | ecosystem: Environmental > Aquatic > Marine > Sediment | place: USA...
TTTCATTTGCATACGACCTAAGGCGGTTATGCTTGCATCTGACGCTGCTGCATTTAAATCCTCAACCATATTCAAGCGCATGCCATCGGCCCAAACATTGCCTGCACCGAATTGAATTGCCATGTCCACGGATTTTTGAGCTGTTGTAAATTCAAAGTCCATACGCATAGCAATGGGCTGATCTGTGGTCGATACATTCACACCAGATACATCCGCCGCATCGATAATCAACTTGCCTTGAGTAATATTGGTTGCATCGTTAGCATCCCACGAAACATAAAAACCAGGCACATCCATGTTTGCTGTTGGAGGAAATGCATGTTCAAAATTATAATAAAGGCGGAAAGTTTTTTGTGTTGCTGAATCTTGAGTCACACTATAATGAGTTGGACTTGTTGGATCATATAAAGGATCGGCTGCATCATTTTCAGTAGCAGCATGAATAACGCCATCCGCCGCTAGTTGATCGGCGGCACCTAGAATACGATCAGCAATACATGTCCACGAGGCCATAACACCGACCGTGAATTTTGTCATATTATAACCATTTTTAAATGGCTCGGCCTCACTTGCACCAAGGTAATCACAGCCAAGGTCACCTGCATAAGTTGTTGGTTTTGCAGATGTGGATTTACCACCTGTCATGCTATCTGGAATGTTTAAGCTAATTCCAAAACTTGGATATTCTTCTTTAGGTTTATCTGCGCAGGCCACTAAACCCAGGCTCGTCACCAGCACTATAGATGCCGCTGCTAAATTCAATCTCACTTTGGGAAACATGGATTTCTCCTTGAAACAACACGAAAAAGCAGAGACCATGCCCTGCACCTGAATAGCGAATCGTCTTGGTAGGATTTCTTTGGATTTTTCTTATGTGAACCAGCCCACAGTTTTCATGAGAGCTTTATTTACAAACTGGTGAATTGAATTCTAAACCCCAAACTGGTCGCGATAAGCACAAATTGAATGAAAAAACTGCTTAAACTCAGACTGGTTCTCAAGATAAGTAATTAAATCTTGCAACTGTATAATACTGCGCACGGGAATTTTTAATTCTTGTTCCACTTCTTGTATAGCCGACTTTTCTGCCTGACCTCGTTCTTGACGATCCAAAGCAATTAAAACACCAGCAACTTGAGCGCCTGCATTATTGATTATATCCACCGATTCACGAACGGAAGTACCTGCAGAAATCACATCATCGACAATTAAAACTTTGCCGTGTAATTCAGCACCGACAATATTGCCACCTTCACCATGATCTTTGGCTTCTTTGCGATTAAAGGCATAAGGTTTATCTTGCTGGTGCTTATCGGCTAAGGCAATAGCCAAGCTTGAAACTAAGGGTATGCCTTTATAAGCAGGACCAAATAACATATCACATTCAATCTTGCAATCGACCAACGCTTGAGCGTAAAAGCGTCCCAGCGCTGCTAAACGTGCACCTGTATCAAATAATCCCGAATTAAAAAAATAAGGGCTTTGCCGACCGGATTTTAAAGTAAATTCACCAAAACGTAATACTTGTGTATCCACGGCAAATTGAATAAAGTCTTGTTTATAGTCACTCATGGCTTTATTCTACACCGCCAAGAGTGCTAACCCAATAAGTAAAATCACAATTTTGGATATAAAATGCGAATTATTACTGCAAATGTTAATGGGATACGCGCTGCCGCGCGCAAAGGTTTTTTTGATTGGTTAGCAACACAAAATGCGGATGTGGTTTGCATACAGGAAACCAAAGCTCAAGTCGCGCAACTACAAGACCCACTATTTCATCCCGAAGGCTATCACTGTTATTACCATGAAGCGGAAAAAAAAGGCTATAGCGGAGTCGCTTTGTATTGTAAAAACGAACCCAAGAAAGTCATTATTGGTTTAGGTAAAGGCTTCGAAGATGCAGATAGCGAGGGCCGCTATATTCAGGCAGATTTTGAACATATCAGCGTCGCTTCATTATATTTACATTCAGGTTCTGCCAGTGAAGAACGGCAAAACATTAAATTTGATGTGATGAGCAGGTTAATGCCACGTTTAAAAAAACTGCATTCACAAAAAAACGAATTTCTTATCTGTGGCGACTGGAATATTGTGCATAAAGAAATCGATATTAAAAACTTCAAGGGCAACCAAAAAAATTCTGGCTGCCTACCCGAGGAACGCGCATGGATGGATGAATTATTCACGAAAGCAAAATTCGTCGATGCTTTTCGTGTGGTCAATCAAGAGGCTGAGCAATACACATGGTGGTCTAATCGCGGTCAGGCATGGGCAAAAAATGTAGGTTGGCGCATTGACTATCAAGTAGCGACCCCGGGTGTAGGTCAAACAGCAAACGCTGCCACGATATACAAAGACGAACGCTTTTCCGATCATGCACCTTTGATTATCGACTACAATTTTGCTTTGTAATTCGCGCTTTCCATGCGATACATGGCGTTAGTACCGAATAAATTTGGCATAAGCTGAATCAGGCTGCGCTTTTGATGACGCTCATCCAACACTAATCGTTCCACCACATTGACTTCCAAATCAACACAAAATTTTTCGAAATCTTTAACCGTACATAAGTGAATATTTGGTGTGTCATACCATTGATTCGGCAAGGCCGGTGTGACTGGCATTCGACCACCAAACCCCATTTGAAAACGGCTACGCCAATGTCCAAAATTGGGAAAAGAGACAATGCCATGTTTACCCACACGCAACATTTCTTTTAACAATCGATGAGGATAATAAACCGCTTGCAAGGTTTCAGTTAAAACCACATAGTCAAACGAATCATCATCAAACTCTGACAAACCTGCATCTATATCGGTCTGAATCACGTTCACACCTTTTTCAATACACGCCACAATATTATCCGGTTCGATTTCCAAACCCCAGGCGCGTACATAACGATAGTCTTGCAGATACGCTAATAAGGTGCCGTCGCCGCAACCCAAGTCCAAAACTTTTGAACCCGGCTCGATCCAATTCACAATTAATTTAAAATCCGGCCGCAATTCCATTAATCACATACCTCACGCGCCACGGATCGCATATAGGCGGAAAACGCATTCAAATAATTAGGAATCGGTAATAGAAATGCGTCATGACCTTGAGCGCTTTCTATTTGCGAATACGTCACATCTTGTTCCGCATCCAGCAAAGCTTTAACAATTTCACGGGAACGCGCGGGCGAAAATCGCCAGTCTGAAGTAAACGACATAACCAAGAATTTTGCTTGCGCCCGTGACAAAGCTCTTGTAAGACTCTGATCATATTCTTGCGCCGGATCAAAATAGTCCAAGGCTTTTGTCATTAACAAATAAGTGTTTGCATCAAAACGATCGACAAAACTGCGTCCTTGATAACGTAAATAACTTTCCACTTGAAATTCCACATCAAAACCAAATTTCAATTTACCTTCGCGCAACTCACGACCAAATTTTTCACGCATACTATCATCGGACAAATAAGTGATGTGACCTAACATACGCGCCAGCATTAAGCCCTGGCGTGGAACTTTATTATTTTCCATATAACGACCCTGTACAAAATCCGGATCTGATTGAATGGCTTGGCGCGCCACTTCATTAAATGCGATATTTTGTGCCGAGAGTTTAGGTGCAGCAGCAATCACCACTGCATGGCGCACACTTTCCGGCAAATCAATACTCCATTGCAGCGCCTGCATACCACCCAAGCTGCCGCCAATAACCGCTGCCCACTGTTTAATTCCAAGACGATCACGCAAACGCGCTTGGGATTGCACCCAATCCTTTACAGTGACAATGGGAAAGTCTGGACCATAAGGTTTACCAGTTTTGGGATTTTTCGAGGCAGGACCGGTACTGCCTTTACAGCCGCCGAGATTATTCGGGCAAACCACAAAAAACTTATTTGTGTCTATGGGTTTTCCTGGGCCAATACAAGTTTCCCACCAGCCTGGTTTTTTGTCGTCCAGGCTATGATAACCAGCCACATGGTGGTCACCGCTAAGCGCGTGACAAATCAAAATTCCGTTAGTTTTCCTTGAGTTAAGCTGGCCATAAGTCTCGAAAATCAGCTCATATTGCTCCAGCACACGACCACCTTCTAAATCCAAAGGCTGGTCAAAAGCCTCAATTTGTGGTGTTACTAGTCCAACAGAATCAGCAGGTATTACAGTAGGCAATGCTACTAGCCCTCATAGTTATCAGCACTTTCAGCACCTTGGTTATGTACTGTATTAGACAAGCATTCTAACTGCTTTTAATCCCTAAGAATACCCAGCTCGGGTGGAAGAGATGCTGGTGACTCAATGACAAAACGTTTGTGGCGGGAACTGCTTCCACTAATGAGTTGCACTTGGCTTTTTGGAACGGAAAAACACTGGGCAAGAAACCCTAATAGATAGGTATTTGCTTTTCCATCGATAGGCGCTGCTTTGATGCGCAATTTAAAAGCATCACCGTGCAGGCCTTGCCAGCTATCATTTTTTGCACGCGGTTGAATATGAAGATTTATTAACAGCCGTTTATCTTGCCATTGATATGCACTCATGCATACTTAAAAACTGCGTGCGAAATCTGCAAAAGGCGCTAACACCAACATCGTCATTAACTGTAAAGCAATCATCACGATGATAGGCGATAAATCAAAACCAGAAATCGGTGGCAATAAACGACGTGCAGGACGTAATAAAGGTTCATTTATTTGATAAAGAATACCCGTCACAGGGTTATAGTTGCCCGGACTCACCCAGCTTAGAATCACTTGTATTAAGATTCCAAAAATATAAATTTTCAGCAAAAGCGATAACAATCCCGCAATAGCTTGCATAACCAAACCTAGTGGAGTGAAACTGAAATTGGCGACCAAACCGATTAACAATAATTCGAGGCATTGCAACACCAACAATAACAATAACGATGCTGTATCCAAACCACCAATACTGGGAATCAAGCGCCGCAATGGTATGATTAAAGGATTACTGACTTTGACTATAAATTGCGATACAGGATTGTGAAAATCGGCACGCACCATTTGCAACATGGTGCGTAACATAATAATTAACAATGCAAAACCAAATAAGGTTTGAATTAAAAACACACTCGCATTATTAACATACATATTTCCCATTATTGATCTCCAAATTCCTTAGCTAGTTCTGCTGCACGTGTTTTTGCAGCTTGCATGGCTTGTGTGATGGCTTGATGAACATTTTCCTGAGCTAAAACATTGAGCGCTGCTTCTGTAGTGCCACCAGGGGATGTAACTTTTTGACGCAATACAGCAGGCGTATCATCGCTCTCTAGCGCGAGTTTTGCTGCGCCTAATGCAGTTTGAATTGTCAATAACTGTGCCGTTTGCACATCCATTCCCATATTCACTGCCGATTGCTCCATGGCTTCCATGAAATAGAAAAAATATGCAGGGCCACTACCTGATAATGCAGTCACCGTATCAATCATATCTTCCGTTTCAACCCATAAGGCTATACCCACGGCACGCATAATGGTTTCTGCTTGTTCACGCTGTTCAGTGCTAACTTGCTCATTGGCAAATAGACCAGTGGCACCCGTTCCGACTAGCGCAGGGGTGTTCGGCATGGTGCGCACAACGGCAATTTTTGCTTGCGCCCAATTTTGTAATGCCTGACAAGGAATACCTGCCGCCACAGAGATAAATAGTTTATCACTAGGCGTAGGCGCTAAATCACGCAAAACATCCGCCATCACCTGTGGTTTCACTGCCAAAACTATAATATTCGCTTGGCTTAATAAGGCTTGATTAGATTCACAGATCTGAATTTTAAACTGCTCGGCAAGCCATTGGCAGCGCTCCTGGTTATGATCGCTCGCTAACAGATTTGCCGCGGGAAACCCATCACTAATCATTCCGCCAATCAGGCTGGTGGCCATATTTCCCGCGCCGATAAAACCAATTTTCACGTTTTGCATCGCCAGCACCTTTTAATTTGTTTTTCACGTAAAACTATTATGCCATAGCTATAACTTATCCACAGGGACAAATTACCGGCCACGGCTTTTTAGAATCTGTTATTGGCGCGCCCCAAAAATATCCGTACCTATACGCACTATAGTGCTTCCCGCCGCAATTGCCGCCTCCAAATCCGCACTCATTCCCATAGAAAGGGTATCCATTTTCAGACCTAATTGCTGATTCATTCTTTGTAATAAATTTGCCAGCTGCTGAAACACCTGTTTTTGCTGTTCAAAATTAGTGTTTGCCGCCGGAATTAGCATTAAACCGCGTATTTGAATACGCTTTAACAAAGTACATGCCTTTAGCAAGTCCACTAATTCGTCTGCTGTAAGCCCTGATTTGCTGGCTTCTCCACTCAAATTCACCTGAATGCAAATATTCAAATCAGGTAATTCCTCAGGACGTTGCTCACTGAGTCGCTGTGCAATTTTTAATCGATCGACACTATGCACCCAATCAAAACTTTCAGCAATGGATCGAGTTTTATTAGATTGAATTGGGCCAATAAAATGCCATTCCAGATTCTGATCGCGGAAATACTCTATTTTTGGCAAGGCATCTTGAAGGTAATTCTCACCAAAACAGCGCTGACCAGCATCAACAGCCGCTTGAACCGCGTCAATAGGTTTGGTTTTGCTAACAGCAAGTAAGCGCACACTTCCATGGTTTCGCCCATTTTTATGTTCCGCATGGGAGATCCGTGCCAGCACCCGTATTAAATTTTCTGCAATTGACATAGTTTATTCATTCTAATTTAAGACCAATCCATTCAACTAAGTGCTGATAATATCTAAAGAAAGCATTTTAGCTTGCCGTTATGAGCTAGTATACTCGGTTCCCTGAACTTAGTAATATTCTTCTAAACTTTCAATTACTTAGGGTTGAATATGGATATCGCCGAACTTCTCAATTTTAGTGTGAAAAACCAAGCGTCTGACTTGCATCTCTCAGCCGGGGAACCTCCCATGATACGTGTCGATGGCGATATTCGACGCATTAACACCCCACCACTGGAACACAAAATCGTTCATGGTCTGATTTATGACATTATGAATGATAAGCAGCGCAAAGATTATGAAGAATTTTACGAAACAGATTTTTCCTTTGAGATACCCGGACTGGCGCGTTTTCGTGTGAATGCATTCAGTCATCACCGTGGTGCGGGCGCGGTGTTTCGTACCATCCCACCGCGTATTTTAACTCTCGACGAATTAAAAACACCGCCGGTATTCAAAGAAATCGCGCAAACGCCTCGTGGTTTAGTTTTGGTAACAGGCCCTACCGGCTCAGGAAAATCAACCACGCTTGCAGCCATGATTGATTTTATAAATCAAAATTTTTACAGCCATATACTCACCATTGAGGATCCAATCGAGTTTGTACACCAAAGTCATAAAAGCTTGATCAACCAGCGCGAAGTTCATCGCGACACCTTGGGTTTTGGCGAAGCCTTACGCTCGGCCTTACGTGAAGACCCGGATGTCATACTCGTGGGTGAAATGCGTGATCCAGAAACCATACGCCTGGCACTCACCGCCGCCGAAACCGGTCACTTAGTATTTGGCACCCTACACACCAGCTCAGCGGCGAAAACCATGGACCGGATTATCGATGTGTTTCCCGCCGCAGAAAAAGACATGGTGCGCTCTATGTTATCGGAATCTTTGCATGCCGTTATTTCCCAAGCTTTATTAAAGCGTACCCAGGGCGGTCGCATCGCTGCTCATGAGATATTAATTGGCACACCAGCGATTCGAAATTTAATCCGTGAAAACAAAATTCCGCAAATGTATTCCGCCATACAAACCGGCCAACAACTGGGCATGCAGACCTTGGATCAAGTCCTGCAAGACTTGGTTAAGCGCGGTGAAATTACTCGCGCTGAAGCCAAAATCAAAGCCATTAGCAAAGATAGCTTCTAACTCAAACTCGGGAGAGGCAAAATGGATTTTGCTTCATTATTAAGGCTTGTTGAATCACGTGATGCTTCAGATTTATTCTTGTGCGCAGGCACTGCACCAACAATTAAAGTCAAGCAGGAATTACACCCTTTATCGACGCATCACTTAAGTAGTGACCAAGTTGAACACATTCTTCAACTCATCGCATCACCACAACAACTTTCACAATTTAATCAAACTGCCGAACTCAATTTTGCATTCGAACACAATCCAACTAGTCGTTATCGCATTAGCGCTTTTCGCCAACGCAACTTACCCGCTATTATCTTACGTCGAATCGACCCAATAATACCCAGTACCGAACAATTACAACTCAAAGCCATTTATTCGGATCTGGCATTGCAACGACAAGGTCTGGTTTTAATTGTCGGCAGCACGGGTAGTGGTAAAAGCACCAGTCTTGCAGCAATGATCCATCATCGTAATCAACAACAAAGAGGCCATATTATTTCGGTGGAAGACCCCATCGAATTTATCCACCCTAGTGAAAAAAGTATTGTGTCACAACGTGAAGTGGGGCAGGACACACAATCATATGAAATTGCATTAAAAAATGCCTTACGACAAGCCCCTGATATGATTGTGATCGGTGAAATTCGCGATCGGGCGAGCATGCAATTAGCCTTACAAGCGGCTCGCACCGGCCACTTATGTATCGCTACTTTGCATGCTAATAATTGCCAACAAGCGCTGGAACGAATTCCACTTTTTTTTGACCCAGGCGAACGCGAGTCTGTTTTATTTGACCTAAGCAATAGCTTAAAAGCCTTGATCGCGCAACGCCTAATCCCCGTTTATAAGCAAAAACAACAACAGTTGATTAATGAAATCGTTTTAAATACCAGCCTTGTTAGCAGCTTGATTCGTAATCAAAATTTGGGGCAAATAAAAACAGTCATTGAAAAATCGAAACCATTAGGCATGTTAAGTTTTGAAGATGAGTTATATAATTTGGTCACACAAAAACAAATACTTGCTGATCATGCGCTGAAACTTGCTGACCATGAAACTGAGTTACGATTGAAGTTAAAGCTGAATGGCTTCCTCGAAACCTGCACAAGCACACCTGAACTAAAAATTGATTTTTCTGAACCACAAAAAAAGGCCAGCTAAACCAGATTTAGAATCGCACTCCGAGTGTAAAACCGAAACCAAATAGCGCTTTTACTTGAGCTTGCTTATTGCCTGCCGCAGAAAGAAAAAACGCCAACACATTCGGCTCAATTGATAATTCTTTATCACCCAACTTGTAACCAAACGATAAAATCGGTGCCAGGCCTTTTGTGGCCGAAGTACCTTCCGAGGTCGGCGTATACCACTCCACTCCCACATCAAGAAAAGCTAACTCCAGAGCCAAATACGCCGCAAGTCGATTCGATTCAGAATATAATCGTGCCCCCATGCTGATAAGTTCTCCAAAACCACGTTCCACATAGCCGCTAGGTCGATGATTGTACGCAATACTGGCTGCACGATTTACCAGGCTCATTTTTACCGGCAACCGGTCAACTCTGTACTCTGCGATAAAACCTACCATACCACCATCCGGCGGAGTGTAAATGCCCTGTAATTGGGCTTCAAACGCCGAGGCTGCATTATTGTGTGCAAATGAAATAAATAAGATGAAAAGCAACGATTGCTTGGAATTATTTAGAAACTTTAGCATAAGATTTCGAAACTGACCTATCATTGTTTCAGTCTAGCCAGATCAATTTCAGAAGGCAATAGAATTCCTCTTCAACTCATGAATCTATCAAGCTTAGTTTTGTGTTTCAAGTTGAGGTTTTTTCGAGCTCACCAAATATCGTATCATTTGCAGTAAAAGCGGCAACTCTATAGGTTTCAATGCATATAAGTCGGCACCTTGGGCCAATGCTTGCTCTTCACTAAGAAACTCTGAATATCCTGTTAACAATATTGAATAGACGCTAGGATTGATTCTTTTACAAGCCTTCACAAGCTCGATTCCTGTGATACCAGGCATGGTCTGGTCACAAATCAATATATCCACTTTATTAACGTTGCTCCTAAATAGATTTAACGCATCAGTTGGATTGACACATGCGAACACATTCAGCCCATGAAGCTCTAAATAAATTTTGGTACTTTTGACAATCGCCGACTCATCGTCAACTAATAATACTGTTTTATTTTTTACCGACTCAGCAACATAAGTGTCAGCTCTGATCTTATCGATTGAATCCACTTCCGCTTGAATACTAGGCAAAAAGACACTGAACTTTGTACCCATTGGTATTATTTGTTCAACTTGAACATGACCATCTAGGGTGTGAACCAAACCATGGATTATTGCCAGGCCCATCCCAGTTCCTTTGCCAGCTGCTTTGGTTGTAAAAAACGGATTAAATATCTTTCCTAAATGCTCATGTGCGATGCCTGAGCCTGTATCAATAATTTGCAAACATATGTAGTCTCCAACAAAAGAACCGTAGCAAGACGAGCAAAATCTTGGCTCATCGGTTTTGTACCGTTTTAATGTCAAATTCAAAACACCCACACCACTCATTGCATCCCGCGCATTAATGGCAAGATTCATAATTATTTGTTGTATTTGCACAGGGTTTGCTTTCACCCAACAACTGTCTTCAATTTCATGCTCCAAGCGAATACTTGATGGCATGACTGAGGCCAACATATTCAGAGTCTGGCTAATTATATCACTCACACTAATGCTTGTAACTTTACTATTATCTCCTTTGGAAAATGTTAAAAGCTCATTGACAAGGTCTCTTGCACGCTGAACCGACACTTTGATTTGAGCGACATAATCACGGGTAGGCGAACCCTTATCCCCAGCTTCGTAAATCAGGCTTGAAAAACCATTAATCGAAGATAGAATATTATTAAAATCGTGAGCAACACCTCCCGTCAATAATGCAATGGCTTCCATTTTCTGCGCAGTAACGAGCTGTTTTTCCAAACGTAGTCGAGTTTCCTCCAGATCAACCTGATCCGTCACATTTGTTGAAATCGTGCAAATTCCAATTAATTCATTTTTACTATCTTTCAAACAAAAGTATGTTGATAGATAAGCATTGTAACGCCCATCAACATGCAGTAGTTGTTCTCGTACATTAATTGGCTCCTGGCGTTTATAGGCCATATTGATATTTTCCAAAATATGCTCAGCAGTTTTTTGCTCAAATAGATCAAATACCGTTTGACCTACAACCTGCTCATTGCTGGAACCAGCCAGCAATGAAAATCGTTTATTGGCTAACAGAAACTTACCTTCTAATGTTTTTACAGAGACTAGCGCCGGTGAGTGATCAATAATGCCTTGTAAAAGCTTTTGCTGGGTTTTTAATTGCTCTTCCAACAGCAGCTGTTGACGAACTTTTTCACCACGCTCAACTTCGCGCCGAATGGCATGAGGCAAACGAATATAATTGTCTTTTAAGATGTAATCCTGTGCACCCGCCTTCATGCATTCAACCGCTACCGTTTCACCTATCGTTCCTGACACCATGATAAAAGGAATATGTCTATAATTTTCATTGCGAACTTCGAGCGCCTCAATACCGCTAAACTGAGGCATCACATAGTCAGATAGAATCAAATCCCACTCTTGCTCCATCAATAAGCACTCAAATTCGTTGCGCGTATGCACACATTGATATTCAAAACAGAAATTTTCACGATTTAGCAATAACAACAATCTATCCAGATCGACCGGCATATCCTCAAGAATCAGTAAGCGTAAATTTTTTTTCATATCATGCCCAGCCAGTCGTTTCTTGTTTTTTTGTCTCAACAGTTTTGGCTCGGGTGACATTCATTAACAACCAATAACGACCAACTTGCTGAACACACCGCATGAAATCATTAAAATCGACTGGCTTGCACAAATAACTATTAGCGCCAATCGCATAACAATAGTCAATATCAGTTTCTTGATCAGATGAGGTTAACACTACCACAGGTATATTATTATACTGGTCACAACCACGAATAAATTTCAAAACTTCGATACCATCGACTTTAGGTAATTTTAAATCCAGCAAAATCAATTCAGGGTTTTCTTCCACAGAACGTTGAACATAAAGGCCTTGCCGATTGAAATAATCCAATGCTTCTTGCCCATCTCTAACGACATCAATCCTATTTAGTATGTTGCTTTTCTTGAATGCACGCAGGGTTAATAATTCGTCATCTGAATTATCTTCCACCAGCAATATTGGTTGGTTCACAGTCTCATCCTTTTAACAAAGTGAAATAAAAGCAAGCGCCTTGATCCACGCTTGCTTCTGCCCAAATGCGGCCGTGATGTCGAGTAATAATGCGGTAAACAGTTGCCAAACCCACGCCCGTGCCTTTAAATTCATCACCGCCATGTAAACGTTGAAATGCGATAAATAGTTTATCTACATAAGCCATATCAAATCCCACACCATTATCTTTAATGAAAAACACCGTCTCT
>Ga0224506_10002536_pt1 | contig 12375 bp, 6 predicted proteins | sample SF_Jan12_sed_USG_2_FD_169108 | JGI IMG/M metagenome (GOLD analysis project Ga0224506, IMG submission 169108) | Sediment microbial communities from San Francisco Bay, California, United States - SF_Jan12_sed_USGS_8_1 | ecosystem: Environmental > Aquatic > Marine > Sediment | place: USA...
TTATGGATGTACAGCAACTAGTAATAAAACCGTCACTATTTTCGATGCCTCAAATGCCATTGCAGGTCTCGAAAATATTCAATGTACCGATGGAGGTCTCGATATTATAGAGAATAATGGTAGAGCTCCTCAATTCTTGTTAATCGACCTTCAGGTGACAATACCAATTGACCAAGTAGGAAAATTTGACCCTGCTGTAGTTAGCAATAGCCTGTCTTTGGTAGGAGTCGATTATGAATTTGACCCTAGCCTATTCAACACCCCTGAAAATTATGCTCTATTCCCTACAGGAGAAGGTGGTCTAGTGGGAACACTATTGTTTACTGGTCAGTACCAAGACCAACAAAACACTTCAATAATCGAAAAACTAGTTCAACGAGTGGACATCTATATCCCTCCTGTAAGTACATTAACTTTTGACGATTTAGGCCCTGTGGGTTTTACTGAAACTGAATATTGCGAAAATGGAGGGGACATCAGAATTAGTGGTAGCCCTAAACCAGCTACGGGCGTGTCTATAGGATTCTTCACGATCAACAACGATCCTGCACACCCAGCCCTTACAGATAATGGCGATGGTTCCGCAACTATTGACCCAACCAAAACAGGATACGGGTTTATCGATGTTTCATATAGCTTCCAAAACCTTACAAGTAGTTGTGAAAACACTGTATCTTATCAAGTACGTGTTAACCCCAACCCTATTGCTGAATTCACCATCTTACCTGGCTGTGTAGGCATTGATTTTAACTTTGACAATACCTCTAAATTTCCGCCTGGGCTCAACCAAGATCCTTTGTCTGTTATAAATAAATGGGATTGGGATTTTAATGACATCAATAGTCCAAATGGATCAGTAGATGAATTGGCGACACATGTATTTCTTGCGCCTGGTACCTATAACGTTTCCTTAACCGCTACATCCGATAAAGGTTGTATTTCTACTCCCTTGGTAGCACCTATTTCAATAGGAAACAACCCTGCTACCTCTTTCAGATTTGAGCAAATAGCAGTAGGTACTCCTACAATATTCACGAATACTACACCAACAGATACACCTAGTACACCTCCAGGTAGTCAATTAAGCGTAAATGTTGAAACATTGGAATGGTATATCAATGGTGTACTCGAAGAAACAGTAATAGACAACAATAGCGATCCTGAACTAAGACTACCTTTTGATACGTATAGTTTTACTACCGCTGAACCTCAACAAGTAGTGTTACGTGCCATTACAGACAAAAACTGTATTGTAAATGATACACTTAATTTTTTCACCGTTCCTAAATATACGCTAAGCAATGTCGATGCTGACCCAACAAACGATAGTGAAATAGAGGACTTTTCGGTTGATAATGGTGGTTGGGTAACATGGGGAACAAACTCTTCTTGGGGAGTAGGCAGTTCAGGTGGTGACGTAATCGCTACTGGTATCAACACAACTGGGGTCGATAATTTTTGGACAACAGGAGTAGGAAGTCCGCACGATATAAATGAAATATCATACGTATATAGTCCTGTATATAATATAGCAGACTTAACAAGACCATTATTAATTTTAGATAAATTTTCGGATTTACAGGAAATTAACGGTGTTGTAATCGAATATACTCCTGTGAATTTACAAGGAACGAGTACTTTTGGAATAGACGATTCACAATGGAAATTATTAGGAAGTCTTTCATCTGGAATAAACTGGTACGGAACCGGTGATATTGAAAATATTGGAGGCGACCAAACTACGGGTTTATATGGTTGGTCGCTTACTGATATAGGTTGGACTACTAGTAAACATACACTAGCTGCCGCCAAAGAAGCTTCTCTTACAAATGGAAATGGAGAGATTCAATTCCGGGTTTCTTTTGTATCCGGTAGTCAAAACAACTCAGAGTTTGATGGCTTCGCTTTCGACAATGTATTTGTCGGCCCTAGAACTAGAACAGTATTAGTCGAAAATTTCACTGATATTACAGAAGCTACTCAGAATAATGATTTAAACTCATTTTTATCTTCTGATGTAGATGCAATAGAAATTGTAAAACTGAATTATCATACGAGCTTTTTGGGCAATAACCCTTTCGCTGAAGTAAATTCACTAGATCCTGACTCTAGGGCGCAATACTACAATATCAATACAGTAGCTAGTGCGGTAATGGATGGTACTATTCGTCAAGGTAATCAACCTGTGAACGGCTGGCTAGAAGAAGAATTTAATAAAAGGTCATTACAACCTGCTAATTTTAAAATAACACCTAGCATCAGTAAAAATACGGATGAAGAATTAGTAATTAACACCTCTATTATCAACACTTCTTCTAACCCTGATGCTACTGCCTTAAATGGAACTGATAAATCTGCATTAATATACACGGTTATAGTTGAGAATGAGGATGAAAATAACAGTTACTATGACATAGTACGAAAAATTCTGCCTGATGCTACAGGACTAAAAGTGGATGAAAATCAGTTAAAAATTGGAATCGCTCTTCCTGAATTAAGTTGGACACCCTTTTCTGATACAAACATCAGTAACTTAAGTGTGGTAGTATTCATCCAAGGAGAAGAAACAAAGGAAATATATCAAACCATTAAAGTGCCTGTTGATGTTATTCTTAATAGAGTTACTGGCATTGATAATCAAGAAATGAAACCCTTTCGTTTATACCCTAACCCTGCTAAGCACTATACTCAACTCGACTTCGGGAAAAGAATCGAAGACGATTATACGTTAAATGTATATGACCAGTTCGGTAAACTTATTTTTACTGACTATATCCAGAAAGGGCAGCGTATGTACGAATTAGATACTAAAAACTACATAAACAGTCTGTACATCATTCAGGTAGAATCTGAAAAAGGTATCGTGGAAAGGACTAAGTTAGTGGTACTTGATAAGTAAATCCTGTTTATATCTATACATCAACGTGTGTAATATGTTATATTACACACGTTGATTAACTTTAAGAGATAGAGGTCATAAAGTATTTATAGAAGTAGTTCCCAAATAACTATGGCGTGTTTTTAGACACAAACGATGACGTGATGTATTTTTATAATGCTCCTATTCATATCTCACAAACAATCTGATAAAAGGCGATTTATACTACTCACTAACTTCGTGGTTGGCCTTTATTTTTTTATAAATCGTTCGGCTCTATTTTCAATATTCAAATAGTATGCGCCAGGTTTCAAGTCATGTAAAAAAATTTCTTTGCCCTTACCTTCTAGTATTTTCGTTCCGTTAATATCTGTAATATAATAACGTGTGGTTTTCGATAACGTTATTTTTGAAGTAACCGATTTAGGTGAAAAAGTTATTGGTTCTTCTGTTGACGTAAAGGCAAACTCAACACTATAAAATTGTTGCTTTGCGTGATCGATGTATTTTATGCGGTAACGATTATCGCCAGGATAATGGTGGGGCGCAATACTGTATTGATTATAATTAAGTTCTCCTTTAGCAGTCAAAGAATCAACTACATTCCATGTTTGTTTTTTCTTTTGTAATTGTTCAATCACAAAACTTCCGTTTGGGAATTCACCTTTTGTACTCCACAAAATAGAGTTATTATCCGATTGAGCTGTAATAAACTGAAAGCCATTCGTAAAACTCAACACTTGTGGATTAAGTACTACTGGTTCACAATCGTCTTTATATTCAATACGTAATACTACTAAGTCACCAAGCGAAAGATAGGATAAATCTACCTGAAAAGCAGTTTGCTGAGGGTCTTCTACTATTAGTCGATCATTCACAAATATATTATTAGTACAAAACACCTTTGTAGCCGTATTAAATGGGTTTCGAACAAATATGTTTTTACCACTATATTGTCCTTTTAACACCATTTCACCTGCTAAAAGTGAACTAGATATCGAAAACAAACAAAATAATACATATAATTTTCTCATAACCATAAAGTTATGTGAATCAAGTAAAGAAGAGAAGATTTATTTGAACAAAAAATTAAATTAATATTTCTCTTACGTTGGCTTTTATTTTTTTAGACAAACTATCGGTAGGTAAATCATTGACATCTCTTCCAAAAGGATCTTCAATCTCTTCTGCTATCAGTTCAATGGTAACCAATATAAAAAACACCATCAACACCATAGGGATAGTCCAATAGGCATACGGATACATGAAGGCAAATGGCAATGTAATAATATAGGTGAAAATAAATTTCTTGATATACATACTGTAAGAATAAGGAATTGGTGTATTTCTAATTCTTTCGCAAGCACCCATAATATCTGAAAATGATTTCAACTCCTTGTCAAGCACAAAAAATTGTTCTTGAGTAAATTTTTTAGACATGTAAAGTTCATTAACTTTTTCATACAGCATAAGAGATATTATATTTGGTTTATGTTGTACGTCTTCAAGTCTATCTAAAAACTCTCCTTCTATTACATCTAAATCCTCTAACCGAGTACCTTCTCGTAAATGCTCTTTTAGTGCCATTACAAAATTGGGAATCATTTGAGCAAAATATAGACGGGATTCTTTATCCTCTTTGTCTAAAAATGCACCTATTTTTAATGCTAAATTTCTGGTATTGTTAACCAAAGCTCCCCAATTTTTACGCCCTTCCCACCAACGGTCATAGGCCGAATTGGTTCTGAAAACTAGAAATAGACCTAAGACTATTCCAAGTAGCGAATGTATGGCTGTAGTACCTTGGAATTTAATTTCAAAAAAATCTACTATTAAAAAAACAACAACCGCAGTATATGCTCCAATAAATACAAGTGCTGGGAAAAGCACATGTATGATGTGTTTACTATAGGAGTGAAAAATTAAACCAAACCAAGTCTTAGGATTATATCTAACCATTATTTTTTTATTATACTTAAACAAAAATAATTTGACTGTCTCAATTTCAAAATATTATACAAGAAACTGAATCAAAAATTCATACTAATACGATCTCTTTCACTACAACTCTAGTCTACCAATACTTCTGCTAGTTTAGCATGTAAGGCTTCACCTCTAAGGTTTTTTGCAATAATTACGCCCTCTTTATCCAATAACAACGAAAAAGGTATCGACTTTACATTATAAAGTACAGCCGCCTCCGATTGCCAAAATTTAAGGTCAGACACCTGTGTCCAGGTAAGCCCATCTTGTTCTATTGCCATTACCCAGTCTTCTTTTTTTCGATCGAGAGAAACTCCATAAATTTCAAACCCTTTATCCTTAAAAGTAGTATAAGCTTTGACTACATTAGGGTTTTCTGCACGACAAGGCTTACACCATTTCGCCCAAAAATCAATCAACACGTATTTTCCTCGCAAAGAGGATAATTTGATAATCTCTCCTTCAGGGTTCGGTAATGCAATCTCGGGCGCAACATTTCCTATCGCTAATTTTTTCAATACATTAACTTCATCTATAAACCCTCTCGCAAAAGGGTTATTTCCCTTTCCTTCTTCGATGAATTTATTAGCCACTTTTTGATAAATATCAAAATTAGTGTTTTTATCAATACTATTTATTACTTGTAGCACTGCCAATGAAGTACCCATTAAATCAATTTTATCAATAAGTTTTGTCTTATTCAGGTTTTCTAATGCAATATATTCTAGCTGAATTGCCTTTACTGTAGCAGCATCACCAGCATCTCTTGCGGTAACAAAACGAGCATTCAGAGCTTGTACTTCCTGCGAATTTTGAAAATTACTCATGATTGATTGAAATTCATCAAGCATTTGATGATCACTTGAACCTGATATTTCTACAAAACCTTTTCGAGAATTTCCATCTACACGAATTACTACGTCATCCTTATCCAAAATAACGTTTACAAATTGTTTGCCATAATAATTAATTCGATAAATACCAGCTTGCTCAACTATTACTTGTTCCGAATAAGTGTAGTCTTCTTTCAACGAAATAGTGTCTTTTGGTGTTAATTTTCCTTCAACAGATATTTCTTCAATTATAATTAGTCCCTCTTGAGGGTGTCCCACATTGCCCGAAATAATAATTGTATTTCCTGCTGTTTCATTACTGGGTGTTTCTTCATTAGTCGTTTGGCTTGTACAACTTGAAATTGAAAAAAATATCCCTACGAGATAAAATACCTTTCTATACATCATTTATCTAATTTTTGTTTTAATAATTGATTCGTCACTTTAGGATCAGCTTTCCCTTTGCTTATTTTCATCACTTCCCCTACAAACATACCTAATAATCCTTTCTTGCCACTACGATAAGAAGCTACCTTTTCAGGCAATTCAGTCAATACTTCATCGATTATAGCTTCTATTGTTCCTGTATCACTCTCCTGTACTAAGTTCATTTCTTCAGCTAACTTCAATGGTTCTTTTTCAGGATTAGTCAGTAAAGCTGGAAATAATTTTTGTGATGCTGCAGAAAAACTTAATTGATTACTATCTACCAACGCAATGATTTTAGCAAGTTTATCAGTTGTTAATGGAAATTGATTTATATCTACCGAAGATTCATTCAAATAAGATTTAATAGGTCCCATTATCCAGTTAGAAGCCGCCTTAAAATTTAAAGTTTTTGAACATAACGCTTCAAAAAATAAGGCTATCTCCTTAATGTCTGTTAAAACAAGTGCATCATACGATGACAAGTTATATTTATTTACGTACTTATCGTAAAGTTCGTTTGGTAAACTTGGCATTTGTCCTTTCAACGACTCTAGCCATTCATCTGACACCACTAATGGGCTAAGATCTGGATCTGGAAAGTACCGGTAATCATTTAACTCTTCTTTGGCACGCATGGAAGTGGTAATTCCAGTAGGTTGATCAAAATTTCGCGTTTCCGAATATATCTCATTTCCTTTTTCAATCTCTATAATCTGGCGTTCAATTTCAAAATCAATAGCACGTTGGACATTACGCATTGAATTCATATTCTTCACTTCCACTTTTTTGCCATATTCACTTGCGTCCTTAAGCATAATAGAAATATTCGCATCGCATCGCAACGAACCTTCTTCCATATTTCCATCACAAATTTCGAGATAACGAACAAGTTTTCTTATTTCAGACACAAAAGAAAACGCTTCATCCGAAGATCTTAAATCAGGCTCGGATACAATCTCAATTAAAGGAACTCCCGCCCGATTAAAATCCACTAAAGTATCTGTTTCTTCTGCCAAATGAATAGATTTTCCTGCATCTTCCTCAATATGAATTCGATTAAGACGAATGTCTCTTTCATCACCATTCTTCGGCTTTACGCGTACAACACCTCCAACACAAATTGGCGTTTTATCTTGAGTGATTTGATATCCTTTTGGAAGATCTGGGTAGAAATAATTTTTCCGATCAAATGTTTGCACCCTAGAGATTTCACTTTTACAGGCTAATCCCATTTTAATAGCATATTCAACCACCTTTTTATTCAGTTTGGGTAATGTCCCAGGGTGGCCCAATGTAATCGTACTTATATTCGTGTTCGGCTCATTACCAAACTTAGCAGCGTCCGAGTTATATATTTTAGTATTCGTCAATAACTGTGCATGTACCTCAAGTCCAATTACTGCTTGGTATTTATCTCTGATGTTGTTATCCATAAAATATTATCTACCTCTTTTCTTCCTCGCTACAAATCTATAAATTCTTTTGCTTTTTCAACCACTTTATCCAATCCAGTCAAATCACTTCCACCAGCAGTAGCAAAAAAGGGTTGACCTCCTCCTCCACCTTTAATTTCCTTTGCTAAATCTCGAACAATATTTCCTGCATGTAATGTAGGTATAAGGTCGTCACCAATAACAACCGCTATTTGTGGTTTTCCATTTATATCAGCAGCCAATACCATATAGAGGTTCTTTATTTGATTTTTTAAATCAAATGCTATTTTTTTTAGTGCTTCTGCACTAGGTAAAGTGATTTTTTCAATAATTACTTTTTTATTGTTTATGCTTTCTAGTTTCGACAACAATTCATTTTTCACAACCAATGCTTGTTGCATTTGTCCTTTTTCAACTTCTCTAACAAGCGTATTTTTTTCTTCCACCAAATTCGCTACAGCCTGACTTAAATCTTTCGGTTCTTTTAAAAAAACTTTTATTTCATTCAGTAAATCCAACTGATGATTTAAAAACTGCTCCGCAGTTTCTGCAGTTATCGCTTCTACCCTTCTTACACCTGCAGCAATTGAACTTTCGCTTATAATTTTAAATAGGCCTATTTGCCCTGTAGCTTCGGCATGAGTCCCTCCACACAATTCAACTGAATATGCTGGATCAAATGTGATTATGCGAACAAAGTCACCATATTTCTCACCAAAAAGTGCCGTAGCTCCCATCTTTTCTGCTTCATCTATAGGAACATTACGCTGTTCAGTCAACACTACATTTTCTCTTATTTTAGCATTCACAATACGCTCGACATCACGAATTTCGTTATCTGTCATTTTTGAGAAATGAGAAAAATCAAACCTAAGTGCTTTATCATTTACCAAAGAACCTCTTTGTTCTACATGCTCTCCTAAAACTTGACGTAATGCCGAATGTAAAAGATGTGTTGCACTATGGTTATTCACTATTTTCACTCTTCGAGAGGCATTTACTACACAATTGAAGTCGCCTTCCATATTAGAAGGTAATTTATCAACAAAATGAACGATTAAATCATTTTCTTTTTGTGTATCTACTACAGCAATTTTCTCTCCATTATTTTCGATAAACCCAACATCACCCACCTGACCTCCACTTTCAGCATAAAAAGGCGTTTTGCTAATCACTAGTTGGTATTTTTCCTTTTTCTTCTCTATGATAGTTCTGTATTTTAAAATTTGAGCTTTGCACGTTAATTCATCATACCCTACAAAAGCTACTTCCTCCGCTTCTTTTATCACTATCCAATCTCCTGTTTCTTTTACTGCATCAGCCTTCGATCTGTTTTTTTGCTTTTGCATTTCAACTTTAAAACCTTCCTCATCAATGTTCAATCCATTTTCTCGTGCAATCAAAGAGGTTAAATCTAGTGGAAATCCATACGTATCATACAACTCAAAAGTCAGCTCACCTGAAATAAAATCCTCTCCTGATTTTAGGATATTATCCAATCGCTTTAATCCATTCTCTAGTGTCCTTAAAAAGGAAATTTCTTCTTCTTTTATTACTTTAGATACAAAAGCATGTTGTTTTTTCAATTCAGGAAAAACATCTTCAAACTGATTGGCCAGTTGCAATACCAAGTCATACAAAAACGGTTCTTTCAAACCCAAAAATGTATACCCATACCGTACTGCTCTCCTCAATATTCTTCGAATAACATACCCTGCCCCTGTGTTGGAAGGCAATTGCCCATCAGAAATAGCAAAAGAAATAGCACGAATATGATCCGAAATTACACGTAAAGCGATGTCTGTTTTTTCATTCTCTCCATATTTCACGTCACTTTTATCAGCGATAGCATTAATTAAAGGAGTAAATACATCCGTTTCATAATTGGACTGCTTACCCTGTATGGCCATGCATAGTCGTTCAAACCCCATTCCTGTATCCACATGTTTAGCGGGAAGAGGTTCTAATACTCCCGAAGCTAGTCGATTGTACTCCATAAATACCAAATTCCATACCTCCACTACTTGTGGATGATCTTCATTTACCAAACTTTTACCATCTACTTTTTTACGGTCATCATCTGGGCGCAAATCAATATGAATTTCAGAACATGGACCACAAGGCCCCGTTTCTCCCATTTCCCAAAAATTATCTTTTTTTGAACCATGTAAAATTCGATCTTTATCAATGATTTTTGCCCAATAATCATAGGCTTCCTGATCTAATTCCAGTTTTTCACCCTTGTCTCCTCCAAAAACAGATACGTACATTCTATCTTTTGGTAACTTATACTCTTCTGTAAGTAGCTCCCACGCCCACGCTATAGCTTCTTTCTTGAAATAATCTCCAAACGACCAATTTCCCAACATTTCAAACATCGTATGATGATAGGTGTCCATACCCACTTCTTCTAAATCATTATGCTTTCCCGAAACACGAAGGCACTTTTGAGTGTCCGTAATGCGTTTATTTTTTGCGATTTTATTTCCTAAAAAATAATCCTTAAACTGGTTCATTCCTGCATTTGTGAACATTAATGTAGGGTCATTTTTGATCACCAAAGGGGCAGAATCAACAGTTTGATGCCCTTTCTCATTGAAAAAATTTAAAAAACGTTGTCTTATTACATCAGCATTCATTGATTCAAATTTTTTATTAATTTCGCACTTCATTTAGAATTCATGCAATAATTTATATATTGCAATAGTGTTTAACTAAAAAATACAACTCGTTACATATTCAAGGTGGCAATTGTATTTTCTGAATGGCACAAAATTAAAAGTTTTTACATTGTTTCGAGTACATGGCTAGGATAAAATATTATTACGACACAGAAACCTGTAAATACGAGCGTGTAAAAGTAACTACATGGGACGTAGTACTAAACTTATTAGGTTTTTTTTCCGTAGCACTAATGCTTTCTATAGGCATCCTATTGGCCTATAACACCTATTTTGAATCACCAAAAGAAGCTTTATTAAGTAAAGAGAACAAAGAGCTTCAGTATCACTATAATATTTTGGAGAAAAATATTACAGAAGTAAATCAAGTGATACTTGCTTTACAGGAGCGTGACGACAACATCTACAGGACTATATTTGAAGCAGAACCTATTCCTTCTACCATAAGAAAAGCAGGTGTTGGTGGCGCTGAACGCTATAAAAAACTACTTGATGAAGGCTTAGAACAAGATAAACTAATTACTGAAACATATTCTAAAATAGATAAGCTCAAAAAACAAATGTACATTCAAACTCGTTCGTACGATGACATTATGAAACTTGCTATGGCAAAATCGGATATGCTTTCTGCAATTCCTGCCATCCAACCTATCCAAAATAAAGAACTTACTCGATTAGCCTCAGGCTTTGGCATGCGAATACACCCAATTTATAAAGGAAGGAGAATGCACTGGGGGATTGATTTTTCAGCTCCTAGAGGAACTCCTATTTATGCTACAGGTGATGGAAAAGTTACTTTAGCCAAAGTAAGCTACCTAAAAACAGGGTACGGAAATCAAGTGGAAATTGAACATGGTTACGGTTACAAAACGAAATACGCCCATATGCAAATGTTAGTCGTTAAAAAAGGGCAAAACATAAAAAGAGGGGATTTGATAGGGTATGTTGGAAGCACAGGAGGTTCAACAGCGCCTCATGTTCACTACGAAATTATTAAAGACAATAAAAAAATAGATCCTATTCAATACATGATACAGGATATATCTGATGATGAATATCAGAAGTTATTAGAACTGGCAGCACGCGAAAATCAATCGTTAGGCTAATTTTTGCTAGTTTTGTTGATATTTTTTAAATGAATTGATTATTATTGACAGATAAATGTCGAAAATAAAGTATACATACAATACTGAAACGTGTAAATACGAACCAGTAAAGGTGACACCAAAGAAATTTACGGTTAATCTTTTAGGTTTTTTGATAGCTGCCTTATTTATGGCTTCTGTCATGATTTACACTTTTCATGCTAATTTCACCCCCTTAAAGGAAATCCGTTTAAGTGAAAGTAATGAGGTACTACGCACCCAATGGGAGATATTGAATGAAAAACTTTCTGTTTCAGACATTCAACTTCGTGAGTTACAAATAAAAGATGATAGCATCTATAGAACTATACTCGATATTTCACCATTACCTCCTACCACAAGAAATGCAAGTATTGGAGGGGCTGAACGATTTAATAAATTATCGAATGCCAATTTAGTGGCAGAGGATTTGATTATTTCCACCTATAAACGTTTAGAAAAAATTAAGAGGAAGTCATACATCCAAACACTTTCATATGACGACATCACCAAAATTGAATCCGAAAAAGAACAAATGTGGGCATCAAGACCTGCTATACAGCCTATCAGTAATAAAGAGTTAACCAAACTATACACTACCTATGGCGAGCGATTTCATCCAATCTTAAATAAATGGCGTGGTCATTATGGCTTAGATTTTCGAGCAGACAGAGGCACTCCAATTTATGCTACTGCCAATGGTGTAGTTCAAAGAGCCAATTATTCAGATTCATATGGAAATGTAGTGTATTTAAATCATGGGTATGATTATAAAACAAGGTATGCCCACTTAAGTAAATTTAACGTGAAATACGGACAACACGTAAAAAGAGGTGATATAATTGGGTATGTAGGCAATACAGGCCTTTCTGGAGCACCACATTTGCATTATGAAATATTATACAAAAACAGTCAAATAAACCCTATTGACTTTTTCCATCGTGATTTAAGTGTTGATGAGTACGAAAAACTCATTAACTTAACAAACGATGATGCCCCTGCATTAGATGCTCA
>Ga0224506_10002537_pt1 | contig 12373 bp, 14 predicted proteins | sample SF_Jan12_sed_USG_2_FD_169108 | JGI IMG/M metagenome (GOLD analysis project Ga0224506, IMG submission 169108) | Sediment microbial communities from San Francisco Bay, California, United States - SF_Jan12_sed_USGS_8_1 | ecosystem: Environmental > Aquatic > Marine > Sediment | place: USA...
CGCGCTTGTTGGCGTGATGTTTATAGTGGTGATCGGTACCTTTGAGTGGTCGAGTTTTCGTATTCTTGGCAAAGTGCCAAAAGCGGATGCTTTTGTTTTGGTACTAGTATCCGGTGTCACTGTGGCTACAGACCTAGCTATCGCCGTTGTCGTGGGTGTGATTGTTTCTGCGCTAGTATTTGCCTGGCAGCAGGCGAAACGCATTGTTGCTGAGTCTCATATTGATGGGAATAGAACCAAAGTTTACCGCATTACCGGTCCGTTATTTTTTGCCTCCGTGCAAAGTTTCAAAGATCTTTTTGATGTGCAGCAAGATCCGATGGAAGTGGTTATCGATTTTGAGGCATCTCGGGTTTACGATCATTCGGGCTTGGAAGCGATTGATGCTATAGCGCTACGTTATACCAATGCCGGAAAAAAAGTGCGCTTGAGACATTTGAGTCATGAATGTAAATACCTATTGGCATGTGCCGGTGACTTGGTCGAAGTCAATGTGGAAGAAGACCCGAAATATCATATTGCGGATAATCGACTGGCCTAGTTTTATGAATGTTGGCTGGCGCAAATCTAAATCTGCCGAATCTAAAATAAACTAGCAGAAATAGCGGCTTAGTGTTTTCTTAGCTCGAGAAAATGAGACTGTTGTCGATAAAGTTTTATAGGGAATTTAAAACTGATAACAGGGTGTTTCAGCTGAATGACGCTAAAAAAGAAATTTGGCATTATTACTATAGTTTTTGTTGTAGTGTTGTTGCTTGAATTGACCATGCTTTTTTTGGCTGAAAATCAGCTCGAAAAAAGTCAGCAACATCTGGCGCAACAAGAAATACCTTCACTGGAAAAAGCCTACACCTTAAAACTCGCGACTATCCAAGTGCAGCAATGGTTGACGGACATTAGTGCCACAAGAGCCTTAGACGGTCTGGATGACGGTTTTGTGGAAGCTGAAAAATATGCACAATTGTTTCGTCAAACCATTGCTGAGCTAAGCAGTTTAAATTCCCAGAATAAAAATGATTACGATCAAATGCTGCAAACGTTTGAAACCTATTATCAAGCAGGAATAATTATGGCAAACGCCTATATCGAAACAGGGCCGAGTGGTGGTAATCAGACCATGGGACAATTTGATACTGCCGCTGAACAGATATCTGGCAAAGTAGATCCATTTCTTGAACAAGCGCGCCAGAATACAGTTGGAATTATTCAGCATTTAGATAGCAATATAACGACGATGAATGGTGCTATCTACCTGGTGTCATTTATTTTCTTGACCATGTTTGTCAGTTTGCTGGTTTTAATGACAAAAGTCCTTAGAAAAGTGCTAAAAGTGAATACTGAATTGTCGAGTATTAGCGAAGGTGTTATTGGCGGAGATTTAATTGATCCTCAAGGACAAGATGAAATTTCCATGTTAGCCAGCTCAGCAAATTCAATGAAAATCCAGTTATGCAAATTAGTTATCAAACTTCTGGAGACTGTCGAAAGCCTGCAACAATCAGTCAAACACATGGGCGGCATATCTCGAAATGCGATTGAAAATATGTCTGAGCAACAACAATCGATTGTGATCGTGCATGAGTCTACACAGGAAATATCTGAAGCAATTAGCGCTGTGGCCGAAACGGCTAATTCCACCACAGCATCGGTTCAAAGTGTGACTGAAAGTGCAAATGTCGCGACTTCGGATTTGCAGAAAAGCATATCGACGATCGCTTCAGTGGCAAAAGAAATGGCGCAAAGCACAACGATTATACAGTCCTTACAGCAACAGAGTGATGAAATCGGTGGAATTTTAAATGTCATCCGCAGTATAGCTGATCAAACGAATTTACTAGCTTTGAACGCAGCAATCGAGGCGGCGCGAGCGGGTGAGCAGGGACGTGGTTTTGCCGTGGTTGCTGATGAAGTGCGGGTCTTAGCCAATCGAACATCTGTGGCGACAAACGAAATTCAGGAAAAAATCACCCAGTTACAGTCGGTGGCTTTAAGTGTTTCCGATGTGATGCAGTTTGGTAATGAGCATTCACACAAGAGTTATGAGCAGATTAGTGAAGTAGGAAAAAAAATTATGGCTATTTCACAAGAAATTAGTTCTATACACGATCAAAACCAAAATATTTCCCGAGTCGCCAGCAAAGAAAATGCAGTTGTGAAAAACATTGCACAAAATATTACAGGTTTGAACTCAATTGCAGAAGGTGCGATAGAAATTACCAGTGAGCTTGACGATGCGAGTAAACAGTTAACCACATTAAGTGTTGAGCTTAAACATATGGTGGAACTTTTCAAGCTCTAAAATAATCATATCGAGTTAAAATAATGCCTGAGTTTCCAGTCGATGCGAATGTGATATTTAAGGAAAAAAATACAAATCGTATGACGTTTAGTGTTTACATCCAGTATCTTTATTCGAATAACGAACAGGCAGCTTCAGCGACGGTTTATTCCCAAGCAGGCATTAGTTGGGAAGGGCGCTTGTTAAGCCAGGGCTATCGGCAACAAATTCGTCACGCCATTGAGGATATTCAGGTTAATACCTTGCCGCAAAACTTAAGCGCGCCAACTATTTCCAATAGTGAATTACTGCTGCGAACACCGTCAGGCATGGTAACTTACCGCTGGTGGAGCCAATTACCGGACGAATGGCGAAGTTTAGCAGCTTTGATTGAGCTACTAAAATCCTTGTCACTGGTAAAAATATAGCGCTTTCCCCCTAGGAAATATCTAAGTATTCGCATACTAGTGATACATAAGGGCTAATCTTATTGTAAAATGCGCGGTTTGCAGGTGACGAAAGGTTTAGCCAATGTCCGTGGACAAAACAGAAAAACCCACAAATTTCATAAGACAAATTATTGATACCGATATTGCTGCGGGAAAGCATGCGGGGCGGGTGGCGACACGCTTTCCTCCGGAGCCTAATGGCTATTTGCATATCGGTCACGCCAAATCCATTGTGTTGAATTTTGGTATCGCCCAAGACTATCAAGGCACTTGCAATTTGCGTTTCGACGATACCAACCCTCACAAAGAAAATATTGAGTTTGTGGAAGCGATTAAACAGGATGTGTTGTGGTTAGGTTATGATTGGGATGATCGACTCTTTTTTGCCTCCGATTATTTTGAAAAGCTATACGAAGCCGCAGTGACTTTGATTAAAAAAAGTCAGGCTTACGTTTGTGACTTAAATGCGGAAGAGATTCGTGCATATCGAGGCACCTTAACTAAACCAGGGCAAAATAGTCCCCATCGAGATCGACGTGTCGAGGAAAATTTGGATTTATTTGCTCGTATGCGCGCTGGAGAATTTGCCGATGGTGAAAAAGTTTTGCGTGCAAAAATCGATATGACATCGCCGAATATCAATTTACGCGATCCAACCATTTATCGCATCCGTCATGGTGTGGTGCATCATCAAACCGGTGAGGCTTGGTGTATTTATCCCATGTATGATTTCACGCATTGTTTATCGGACGCGTTTGAAGGCATTACTCATTCCTTGTGTACCTTGGAATTTGAAGATCACCGACCGCTTTATGATTGGTTTATTCAAACTGTTGGCTGTGAACACACACCACAACAAATCGAATTTTCACGATTAACATTGGAATATACGGTTACCAGTAAACGTAAATTGACATCGTTAGTCGAAGAAGGGCATGTGGAAGGTTGGAGTGATCCGCGTATGCCAACAATTGCGGGTCTCCGTCATCGTGGCTATACGCCCAATGCATTGCGCCAGTTCTGTTATCGCATTGGGGTTACACGTGCGGACAATATTGTCGAAATGGCTGTGTTGGAGGATTGTATTCGTGATGATTTAAATGAAAATGCGGCTCGACGCATGGCGGTGTTACATCCATTAAAAGTGATTATTAGCAACTATCCCGAAACCCAAGTCGAAGAGTTGCAAGCGGCCAATCACCCGCAAAAACCGGAAATGGGAAATCGAGTTTTACCTTTTAGTAATGAAATTTATATTGACCAAGCAGATTTTGCGGAAATTCCACCGAAAAAATTTAAGCGCTTAGTGCCCGGTGGTGAAGTACGTTTGCGCAATGCCTATGTGATTCGCTGTGATGAAGTTGTAAAAGATGCGCACGGTGATGTCATCGAATTACATTGCAGTTATGACAAAGATACTTTGGGGAAAAATCCAGAGGGGCGCAAAGTCAAAGGCGTCATTCATTGGGTCTCGGCAAAGCATGGTATTGCGGCAGAGGTTCGTTTATATGATCGACTCTTTACCCAGGCTAATCCCGACGCACGCAATGACGAAGGTAAAGCCTTTACCGATTATTTAAATCCAGATTCATTATTGACTCTAACCCAGAGCGTAGTGGAGCCATCCTTGTGCAATGCTGAAGCTGGACAAGCGTTTCAATTTGAGCGTGAAGGTTATTTTTGTTTAGATTTGGGGCACACGAGTGGCAATGAAATGATTTTTAATCGCACGGTGACTTTACGTGACACCTGGGCGAAAATCGAAAAGAAAAATTAATGGATTTGGCTGGCCCAAGTTTTGTCAGGGCCAGCCAGACTTAAAAGTTAATCATCCTCACGCTGCAAACGCTGGCTCACATCATTTGCAAAGTCTTCATAACGTCTTAATGGAGTAACCGCAATCTGCACATGTTGTCCCATTTCACGCATTATTGGTAAATCAAAAGAAATTTGATCCAAGGTATCGGGACTATCAACATTAACAACTGCAATCACGCGTCGTTGCCCGACGCATTTCCACAAATCGACGACAACACCTGCTTGTTTTGCCCCTAAGGCTGCATCGGCTTCCTTTGCCCAGACAGAAAACAAATCTTGCTGGCTCATGTCTGCCGAGTATTCAACTTTGAAATCAAGAAAATAAAGCATAAAAAACTCCCTTCCATAGCTAATGGTTTGTTTTATCCCTAATGTCATTTGACCTGACTCTTTAAGCTTAGTGCAACAGCGGGAATTTCCAAATCAAGTAATAAAGTATAAAACTGTGAAATTTTCGACATTATTTTTTGTTATTAATCAATTAGATAAATTTCTGATCTGGCTAATCCATTGAAAATTAGAGGTTTATAAATAACTGCTTTACCCAAGTATTATGCTCAAATAACCATGTCAATCTTGCAAGTATTGTTTTTTTGGAATAGAATATTAGCGAATTCTAATTTTTATAAAACAATTCTAAACATTATTGAGGTTCTTAATGAAATCTAAAATTTGTAAATCTTGTGGCCACGTGGGCAAGCCCGTACCACAATCGGGAGATACTTTTTTCGTCGATTTATTTTTATGGTTAGTCACCTTAAGTGTGGTTGGCTTGTCTGGTTTAGTCCCTTTATTGCTAATTCCAATGTTGTGGACGGTATACCATTTGGCTCGTTTTAATTCGGTTCAGTGCCCCGAGTGCGCAAGCCTGGATATGATCAGTTTAGAAAGTCGTCAGGGCAAAGCGTTACTAGACGCACAAAACAAAACCTGGACAGCAGAAACAGGTACTTCTTTACAGTCATAAGTTTTACCACACGGGGCAAGCACCCTCCCCTCACCCCCCCCACAAGTGCTTGCCCCGTGTCGGTGATACTTTTTTTCTCGCCATTCATTTCTTTTTTTTGTGCAATAATTTAGAATTCCTAAAAAAAGGAGCCTCGGGTGAAATACGGGTTTTATTTAATATTAAGTTTGTTATTGTTTAGCGCCTGTAGTAACGATTCGACACTAAATCCTCAAATCAAATTAAAATCTGATTTATATCAGTTAGCCTTTAAAAATGGCTGCATTGATTGTCATCGCGCAAATGCGACGGTTGTAGGGCCTTCCTGGCAAGCCATTGCAGAGCGTTATGCCAGTGCGCCTATTGAAGCAATTAAACCACAATTGGTTAAAAGTGTACTGGACGGTAGCAAAGGTAACTGGTTAACTTGGAAAGGTGGGGATGGGATGCCGCCCATGCGCAATCGTGTGTCCAATGAGCATATCGAGCAGTTGGTCGAATATATTTTGTTATTGAAGCGTGTGGACGCTAAACGATAAGTTTTCAGGGAGTGAATGCTGATGATTTTAAAGCCCATAGTATTGATAGTCATGCTTTTAAGTTTTAATTCATTGGTGTTTGCGCAATCTCCTTCACCGCTTGGATTATGGCTGGTTGAAGAAGGTGATGCTTTAATTGAAATATACGCTTGTGGTAGCTTTTTGTGCGGAAAAATTGCATGCGTGAAAGAGCCTTTTGAAGCCGATGGCAGTGTTAAATTGGATAAGCACAATCCAAAGCCTCATTTGCGAAAGCGTCCTATCCTCGGTTTGGAAATGTTAAGTAACTTTAAGACAACAAACGATGCAAACTTTTGGGAAGAAGGTAAAATTTATGATCCAGAAGAAGGATCGACGTATAAAAGCCAATTCACATTAAAACATAACAAGCTCGATCTACGCGGCTACATTGGTTTCTCTTGGATTGGACGCACTACCCAATGGACGCGATCCAATCAGCGCGAGCAATTTACCTGTGAGCAATCCTGAGTAGTCTAAAGCATATTGGAACGAATGGTTTGTTTGAGCTGGTCCGCTAGGCTTTTGTCTTTCATTAATACCATATTGGGTTTTGCTTCATTTAAAAAATCATTTGAGTTGTCACTAGATCGGATGGCAATGATGTTTATATCTTTATTGATAGATTCGGAGCAACGTATTGCGGCAACCAATGCTTTGCCATTGAGTCCTTTTAAAGATTTGCCACCAATAATAACAAAATCGAATTTCTCTTCAAGTAAGCGCTTCAACGCAAGCAAGCCATCATTAATCGAAATTATTTTGACAGGTAATCCTTTTAGAGCCGAAGTACACACTTGAGCTAAAGTTGAGGATGATTCGATAATGATACCTAATAATTCATTTTTGGTTTGCTCGTTTCTAAGTTTTTCTAGTTGTTGTTCAATCGCTTCGAAATTATCGCTATCGTTTAGTGCAAATTGAGCCGCTTGCCGGGCTAAATCGACATAGGCCAAACAATGGTCAATGAACTTTTCATTATCGTAATCTTGACGTTGTTCATTCAGTTCGCTAAGCAAATCTTCTAGTTGGTGACAAATTGTGCTTATGATGCCGACGCCATAAGTACCTCCACTGCCTTTTAAGCTATGGACTTTTCTATAGGCTTCCTGGAAATCATTATGATTGTGGGTTTCGCTATATTGTAAGATATGAGATTCAATTTGATCGCAGCGTTCAGGTAACTCACTAAGGAAGGACTGCTTTAATTGATTCAGCATTTCGTCTAGATCAACTGTTTTACCTTTGCTCATTTTCTGCTTTTCTATAGCTGCGGTTAGGCAGCGTTCTCCCATATTTGATTGATTTGTTTTGATAAAGTCATTGGGTCAAATGGTTTGGTAATGACATCAAGTACGCCCATGGCTTTTAGCTGCTTAATATCGTCCGGCTGAGCTTTTGCCGTCATAAATATTGCGGGCGTGTCACGAAACTGCTCCAATTCTCTAATTTTTGTTAATGTGCTGGGGCCGTCGAGATCAGGCATCATGACATCTAACAAGATTAAATCTGGATTGAATTGATGAATTTCTTCAATCGCCTGGAAACCTGAGGAGCAGGACTTTAGATCAAATCCACCGACGGTTTCGAGAGCGACAGTGGCAATTGCGGTTATATCGGGTTCGTCTTCTATATACAGTATTTTTTTCAAAAGACCGCTCATTTATTGCTTCCTAAATCTGATTTCCCTGGTATTTGTAGCGCTCTGCTGGCTCATGCAACGCTAGTAAGCCATATGTCGACGTTAAAATCGATTTGCTTAAGTTACGAGCCTCAAGAATGTTTTTGAGTTTACATTGATTTACTCGCAATATTACTATGTATCGTCATTGTCATCCGTGCTATTTGCGATATTAACACTTATGATTTTTAACCCGCCTAACCCACTGGCAACAAATAACAAATCATGTCGGTACACAATATGATTAATCGAAGGTGCATCAGGTAATTGCAGTTTGCCAGCCAGTTGTAGGTCATTAACAATACAATTGTTAGCGTTAAAATTTTCCGAGGCTAATGCTAAATATACGCCTGCTTCACCATTACCCATAAACACGGCACGTTTATACACGGTCACGCTGTTGGTTACACTCAATAAAGGATCTAAATCAGGAATAATAGCTTGTGGAATATTAGCCAATAATTCACCAGTGGCGATACAAACAATGTGAGTACCGCCATCGCCAGCGCCAATAAATGCTTTTGCTTGTTTGGTTTCTACGGTTGACTTAGAGTTAACGATCGATGCACCTGTGTAGGTGAATTGATCGACAAGCTCGCCAGAATTTCGGTCAAATGTGTATAAGGTTGCCGGTGTACCAGCAAATACCGTGACATCCTGGGCATCAACATCAACAGAACGGGCATCGTTAGCATCAAACTGATAATGTAGGCTGAGGTCATTTTTATTCAAAACGGTGATCTTGCCATAGTCTGCGCCAGAAGTGATATAAATATGATTGCCAGCAACGTCTACATCAGTAGCGGCATAGCTATCAATATCAACATCGACATAATCGTTAGTGAGTTTTCCGCCGAGCAATGTTATGCGTCGAAGTAACGCAGGAGTTTTTAACTCCTGGGCATCACTTGCAGCGGCTAAATATATTTCATTGCCACCAGGATCTATACTCAAGCCATTAATGTCGACGCCTGGAAAAATCGCATTCGAGATTAACTGTGGTGAGCTGTTATCACTAATGTCGTATACATCAACAGCGCCGAGAAATTGCTCGCCTTGTATATTAAAACTGACATAAGCCTTATTGCCTCTAACACGAACTTCTGTTGCTTGCAAAGTCGTATCAGCATATTTTGGCGGATCAGATTCGGCAATAAGGGTTAGTTGAGTGGTATTGCTTGCAAGAAGTCTTGCTTTGGAATTTGTGGCTTCCACAGTAATGGGCAATGACAGTCGCTGCATTCTTTGGGCGAGCAGGCTTTCATCGTTGTTTATAACAATTGTCGGTTCGCTAGTAATGGCAGTGCCACAACCGGACAAGATAATGATGAAAGGAATTAGAGAATGAAAATAACAAATACGCTTCTTCATTTGAGCCTACCCAATAATGTTACTACAAGTGCCTATTTATCGTATGGGTAGCGTCATTTGAAAGACTGGTATTGTAAAAGTATGTTTCTTGAAAAACTAGATTGAGTGTAATTGCATATTCTGCAGCATGTTAATCTTGTTGTTTCCAACTGGCGGTACGTTTCATCTCTCCCCATTTGGCACGTTTTCCAATCATCCACTGAACCATTGCAATGATTCGCCACCAACTGTTAAGTTGTCGGTAACCTATGTTTTCAATTATTGCCGTGAAAAACAAAATAATCACATAGCGAGTTTTAGGGTAAATATGAAAAGACATTTCTTCAAGCATAATGGCAATAACCGATAATAAAATGCCAAATCCAATCGACAAGGCTAAAAGCACTAGCATTGCTTCATAAGAAATAAAATCGAAATAGAAGCCAATACCTATGACAAACATGCCAATGATTTCCACCAAGGGGCTGCCCCACTCAAACAACACCATGTAGGGAAAAGCAACCATCCCGACAACGCCTGCTTTGGGGTTAAGCATTAAGGATTTATTCTTCCACAAGCTTTCAGATAGACCACGGTGCCAGCGAATACGTTGAGATTTTAAGGTGGCAAGATCTTCAGGTGCTTCGGTCCAACAGATGGGGTCAGGTACAAACACTATGCGATATTTTCGTTTTTGAGAGCGTAAAATCCGATGAAGCCTAACGATTAGCTCCATGTCTTCGCCAATGGTGTTCACCAAATAGCCACCAACAGAGACTACAGTTTCTTTATGAAAAACACCAAATGCTCCAGATACAATGAGTAGAGCATTGGCGGATGACCAACCAAGTCGTCCAAATAAAAACGCCCTTAAATATTCTCCTACTTGAAATAGGGCAAGCAAGTTTCGTGGCAGGGCTGAACGTTCTAGAAAACCACTTTCAAAACTGGAGCCATTTGCGATTCGAACCGTTCCACCAGCGGCGACGGTGTGAGCATTCTCAAGGAATGGACGCACAACTTTAACCAGGCTATTTGGTTGAAGCACTGAGTCGGCATCAATAGCGCAAAATAAAGGATAGCGCGAGGTGTTGATACCTGCATTTAGCGAGTCCGCTTTGCCGCCATTGTGCTTATCTATCACGCGCAGATTTGAATATTTTCGTGATACGTAGATGTTTCGAATAGGCGCAGTTTTTAGGCGAATACGATAAGCTTCCGGGAAAATTATTAAATCAAAATAGTCGATAATATTTTTTAAGGTGTTATCAGATGAGCCATCATTGATAACAATAATTTCATACTCTTGATATTGCAGTTGTAGGAGTGACAGAATTGAATCCACAATGGTGTTTTCCTCATTATAGGCTGGAATCAATAGGCTGATGGGTATTTCTACCTGGGTAAAAGTTTCGGGTAGATCTGAGCTGTTATGCGACTGCATATAGTGCCATATGCTGAAAAAAGAAATAATATTTAGATTCAAGTAAATGCCATATAAGCCAACAAAGTAGGCTAGGAAAAATAATTGAGAGTAAAGGAAGAAGGTCTCAATCATCATCTAGTGTCCTTCTCTGCGACCACGTGATTCAACATATCTATGGCATATTTGTCGGTTACATATTCATATAATTTTTTTAATTCGTTTGTATCTACAAACGGCATTTTCACGATGGCTCTGGCTGCCCGATAACGAACCCACCATTCGGGATCACTTAATCGAGCGACCAAGTACGGGACTTCTTTTGCAGTACCCAATCGACCGATTGCATTTACAGCTTGAACTCGGACATACCACTTTTCATGATCAATAAATTCAAAAGCAAAGTGAATTGCTGTAGGGTCATTGAGTGCCGCGAGTGCTCGACATATTAAGCTATCATTGTGTGATTCGTTTAGAATACGATGTATAATGTTGCTTGTGCCAAAACATTTTAACTGTTCAAAGTATTGCAGTATATGAACGAGTTGTTCATCAGAATAATGATGAGCAATTGATTTCAATTTTTCACAACTAGTGAGAGGTGACTCTTCGGAAAGCAATTTGATCATAGAAAATATTGGCCAATCTTGCCGGTCGATAATCAAGTGTCCAAGTTCAAGCATGCTACCATTAGGATCTATTTTAATTAATGAGTGAAATGCGCTCATGGAAAGAAGTGTGTGTTTGTGTCGTGTTAATTTGACGAGTTTATTCCAGGCATTGCTTTCCGAAAGATTACCTAGCGTCAGTATTGCGACTAATCTTTTCTTCAAAAGCCACGCATCAAGATTATTCAGTGCATATGTGCTAATTTTTAGTGTTTTAGCGAGTAATTTTAGTCGTCTTCTAGAATCGCCTCGGACTTTACGAAAGACGTCATTCCATTCACTTAAAAAGTAGCTTCGGTCTTTTTTTTTAAGGTGGGTAAGTTTGCAGGAAGCTCCAATGTGGTTTCCAAGATAATGGGTCGCCACTGATTAATAAACTTTTGTTTTTGGCGAGATCGATAGATCGTCACAACTCGCATAAAAAGTATCTGTAGCATTATCGTAATAATGACGACGCCTATTAGTTTGATTAGCAAAAAGGCGATTTTACTTTGGCTAACAACTTCATTAATGGTAGTAGTGTCAAGTGCAGTCATATGACAAATTTTAGTATATGAAGGTAGGCGCTAGTATAGGCATATTCAATACAGCGCTATTGCATCAGTTTTTTAACACGGCTTAGCAGTACACCGGGTTGAAATGGTTTAACAACATAATCGTTAGCGCCTTTTTCGAGTGCGCCGACGACATCCTTTTCTTGGCTTTTGGCGGTTAACATTATGACGGGCACATCATTCCACTCAGGTTTTTCACGGATTAGCTCAAGTATTTGATATCCGTCAATATAAGGCATCATGACATCTAGTAATACCAGTTTGGGGGTGCGGCCCTCGCGTACAAATTGCTGTGCATGTTTACCATTATGGGCGACTTTAACCTTATAACCCTCGCGGCGGAGCAACATACTCAGTAGCTGGGAGATGTGATCATCATCTTCAGCAATGAATACATCTATACTTTGTGTGCTCATTTCAACACCTAACTTTTACTGAATCGTTTGTATCGATATAATCGGTTGTTTATGGTTTTTATTTAATTTCTTTAACCTTCTAGTGAATGATTTTGACTTTTTTCGCAGGCACTTGGTTCTTGTAACATGTCATTGCGCAAATATTTTACGGTTGATTTATAATAACCATAATTGATTTTCTTACACATTCTATTGCGAATTAAAGTTAACTAGCGATATGAATTCAGTTATTG
>Ga0224506_10002539_pt1 | contig 12368 bp, 10 predicted proteins | sample SF_Jan12_sed_USG_2_FD_169108 | JGI IMG/M metagenome (GOLD analysis project Ga0224506, IMG submission 169108) | Sediment microbial communities from San Francisco Bay, California, United States - SF_Jan12_sed_USGS_8_1 | ecosystem: Environmental > Aquatic > Marine > Sediment | place: USA...
TACCTCGGATATGGCCGAGAACCTGACACAGGCCATACTTAATCAAAACGACCTGCAAACAGTGCGAGACGGAGCGCCCGCCTATTTGTTGATGATCGACAGTATGATTGAGGGTGAACCGGACAATCCACGTCTACTACTGTCAGGCGCAAAGCTCTATGCTTCCTATACTACTTTGTTCGTCGACGACGAAGACCGGGCAAAACGCCTGTCAGAGACTTCGCTGAAATATGCCAGATCGGCATTATGTCAGGAAATTGAAAGGGTATGTCAGGCTTTAGCAACGAAACCAGCAGAGTTTATAGAAACACTGGCACTCGTTTCCCGCAACGAGTTACCCGTACTCTATGGGTTTGCCAGCGCCTGGGCAGGCTGGATGCAACAAAATTCTGCCGACTGGAACGCGCTGGCAGAATTACCAAAATTAACGGCCATTTTCGAGCGTTGTCTTGATCTTGATGCCAGCTTTGACAATGGTGGTAGCCATTTGTATCTGGCAGTACTGGCGACTCAGTTACCCGCTAGTCTGGGTGGTCAACCCGAAAAAGGACGTCAGCACTTCGAACGCGCACGTGAACTATCGTCCGGTCATAATTTAATGGTCGATGTGTTCATGGCGCAATATTATGCGCGCATTATATTCGATAAAGAATTACACGATGAATTATTGAGAACCGTATTGGCCGACACGGCCGCCTACCCCGGCTTCACCCTGATTAATACTTACGCCCAGCAAAAAGCCACTAAACTTTTAGCCGAATCGAACGAATACTTTTAACGCTAGACTGTTAGCAAATTAATCCCAACTGGAGAGGATTGATGAAATATTATTTTAAAATTTTACTCGTTAGCGCAGTGTTAGCGATAGTCTCATCGCATGCCGCTGCCAAAACACTGAAAATAGCCACCCTTGCACCTGCCGGTACTACCTGGATGAAGGAAATGAAAAAGGGTGCTAATGAAATTAAAAAGAAAACCGAGGGCCGGGTCAAACTTAAATTTTATCCTGGCGGCGTCATGGGTAATGACGAGAGCGTGCACCGTAAGATTAAAATCGGCCAGCTCCACGGCGGTGCGTTTACATCAGGAGGTTTATCGCATGTCTACCCGGAAATCCAGACGTTAAGCCTGCCGATGCTATTCGACTCGTTCGAGGAGGTGGATTATGTTCGCTCCAGAGTCGATACTCAATTGAAGCATAATATCGAAGATAGCGGATTTGTTCTGCTCGGCATTTCGGAAGGCGGATTCGCTCGTATATTGTCTCAGTCACCGTTAGTAGACCTCGAAGCCATTCGCCAAAGCAAAGTCTGGATTCCAGAAGGCGATGAGCTGGTACAGTCGACCTTTAGCACGCTCGGCATATCACCGGTATCTTTGCCAGTTTCCGACGTATTTACCGGGCTGCAAACCGGGCTCATTGAAACGGTTACCATCAATCCGACGGCAGCGATCGCCTTTCAGTGGCACAGCAATATGGGTTATATGACCGAAACACCTTTGACTTACATCATCGGCACACTGGCAATACAAAAGAAAGCCTTCGATAAACTCACTTCTGCTGATCAGGCCATCGTGCGTGACGAAATTGACCAGGTATTCAAACGACTCGACAGCCTAAATCGATCAGATAATAAAAGCGCCAGTGATGCCTTACGTAATCAGGGTATCGAATTCGTCAAGCCGGGCGCCGCAGAGTTAAAACGCTGGAAAGCATTATCGGAAAAATCGATACAGAGCATGGTTGATTCAGGCACTATTTCTAAAGCTATGCTGACTGAAGTCAATAAACACCTTAGCGACTTCCGCAAAATCCAGTAAGCGTGTCTTCGGTAATCAAAACTTTACACAGGCTGGAAGATAGCCTGTTAGTCCTGCTGCTTGGCAGTTTAGTCGTAATGGCATCGACTCAGATTATCCTGCGTAATTTATTCGATACCGGCCTGGTCTGGGTCGACCCACTGCTCAGAGTAATAGTCCTGTGGCTGGGTTTACTGGGGGCTACTGTGGCAGCCAGAGAACACAAACATATTCAAATCGATGTATTAACTCGCCTGCTCAGTCAGAATACCGTCCTGTTGCTGCAGTTTGTCATCGATCAGTTCAGCGCCTGGGTTTGCCTGGTGATCGCCTGGCACGGCGCGCGCTGGGTTCAACTCGACTACGAAGACGGAATTACCAGTTTCATCGGAGTACCCGCGTGGATACTGGAAATCATCATACCCATATCTTTCGGAATTATTGGTCTACGATTTTTTATCCAGTCGATCTATGCTGGCTGGCATTTCCAGAAACGACATAACACGCAAGCTGCATCTGATTCATGAGTCTCACCACCCCTTTATTATTAATCCTGGCATTATTACGAACGCCCCTGTTTGTGGTGATAGCAGCCAGTGCTATGTTGGGATTCTATAGCGAGGAGGTCGATCTCTCGGTCATCAGTATCGAAATTTATCGGCTTGCAGATATGTCGGTACTGGTAGCAATCCCACTATTTACTTTTGCCGGCTACCTGCTTGGCGAAAGCCAGGCCTCTACCCGCCTGTTGAACATCAGCAATAGCCTGTTGGGCTGGATGCCGGGCGGTCTGGCAATCGTCGCAATCTTTGCCTGCGCGATGTTTACCGCGTTTACCGGGGCCTCCGGAATCACCATTATTGCGCTCGGTGCTTTGCTTTATCCCGCACTCAAACAGTCGGGATATAACGAGAAATTTAATCTAGGCCTGCTAACCAGTTCGGGCAGCCTCGGACTATTGTTCGCCCCCTCATTACCATTAATATTGTATGGAGTCGTCGCCCAGCAAATGAGTCTCGAAGAACCGGTAGGCATTGATCAATTGTTTCTTGCCGGTATTTTCCCCGGCCTGTTAATGTTAGTGATGCTGGCGATTTACAGCATGATGCAGCCCGGTATTTCGAGCCAACATGAAAAATTTGATCGAAGAGTGGCGCTAGCGGCCCTACTGGCAGCGAAGTGGGAGATCCCTCTGCCAATCCTGATACTCGGCGGTATTTACGGCGGCTACTTTGCGGTATCCGAGGCAGCTGCAGTGACGGCCCTCTATGTACTCATCGTCGAAGTTTTTATCCTGCGTGAAATCACACTCAAAAACTTACCCGTAATCATGCGTGATTCGATGGTGTTGGTTGGCGGTATTATGATAATTATCGGGGTATCCCTGGCATCTACCAATTACCTCATCGACGCCGAAATTCCGACCCGGCTATTCGAATGGACTCAACAGCACATCGGTGACCGGCTTACCTTTTTGATATTACTCAATCTGTTTTTACTGGTGCTCGGCATGATGCTCGATATTTTCTCCGCACTGGTTATCTTCGTACCCATAATTTTACCGATTGCCATCGGTTACGATATTCATCCAGTTCATCTGGGAATTATTTTTCTGGCCAATATGCAACTGGGGTATTTCACACCACCCGTTGGCATGAACCTGTTCATCGCCAGTTATCGATTTGATAAGCCGGTAATGACGCTATATAAAGCCACCATACCGTTTTTTCTAATATTACTGGTAGCCGTCCTGATCATCACTTACTGGCCTGCACTTAGTCTGAGTCTACCGGCTCTTTAGCCAACAGAAACCTTTAGCCTCCAAATTTTTCCAGTTAATCCAAAAAGCCAAGTTACAGCCAGTTATTTTTATGGCATTATCGCGCCAGTAAAACTCGCAGACAAAAAAAATCCATGAAATACTTTCTGCTCACAACCTCTCTATTCATATTGCTCGCCGGCTGTAGCACCAGCTCCAAAGCGCTAGACCCCTATGTGCAGAAGTTACAATGGCTGGATGCTGCCGATCCTCAAAATGACGCTCAACAGGCTATCAAGATAGGTGACCTGCGACTGCTGGGAATGGCGATGCGCAGCGTTAATATCCCGGGAGTGGAGAAGGAAGACACCCGCAGATACGAAGAGAAATGCGGCGTGCAATTAATCGATGGCATATCCGATGTGGTTCGCAGTGACGAGCATTTGCGGCTAATGCAAAAAGCTCGAAGTTATGCGCTTAAGTATAATGCTATTATTAAGACTGAGTGTAGGCCTTGATTCGGTACTGTGATGTTACCCTGGCTAATCGGGTTTGAGATATCATCAGGCCGAGTAAAGCAAATAGCCAACTGAAATTAAGAGAGCCGCCTCCGCCACTTCCGCCTCCACCTCCAAAGCCATTCGTTCCACCCGTAGTCACAGTGCAGGTTCCAGCAGAGGCATCAAAAGCATTCTGTCCTTCTGTATTGAATTCAGTGCTATTACCTGTTGTAGGAAAGCTTCCTGAACTACCAACAAACACTAAGTCGGCATCCGAAATATCATAAAAGAAGTTGTTGCTACATCTTATTCTATATCTGGCAATTGACGCGTTAAAAATACCCAACAGGGAAATTAGTTCGTAACCATCGTTGGGAGTAGCAGTTTTTAGAGGATTGACCGAATAACTGCTGTGATCGGCTGAAAACGTTAATAAATCAATATCGACGTTTGGGCAATTTACAGGCGCTACATCAGTACCGGCAACATCCCATCTGAGGGTATCTGTATTATCACTTTCGTGTATAGACTGACTCGTGGTATGGGATGTGATCCGAAATGGGCCTGACCCGCTATCAACATTCAAGGTGATATTATCTGTCGCCTGGCCGCTATTGCCATCGCGAACAGTTAGTCGGAAATTCAGGGATCTGGCTGTGGAGGGTAATACTTCGCTCGGATCATCAAGGTTATGGAGCTGGGTTCCTAGAGCAGGGAAATCTCTTTCTCCTGAGGGTCGGGGTTCGTAACTTCTAAACAACGCATTGTCGTTTAAATCTTGCCCTAGTGTAAGGCAATCGGTGGCGGTTCCCGTATCCATCTGATCCCACTGGTAACTCAGGGTATCGCCCACTAGATCGCTATCGGTTCCACTGCCTACTAATTGGAACGCAGTATTTTGAGGAATAGTGAAGTTAGTAATAGAATTGGCATTGGCATTGGCTGAAGGGTCGGTATTTGATACCGCGAGGTTAGACCTACAGCTCGCGCCGCCTCCAGACGATACAAAAGTATCTATCTGACTAATAGATCCCGCATGAAAAGTAGCATTACTATTTAGCTGAATATTCTCCGCTCCACAGGTTCCAGCGTAAGCCATTATTGTAGAACCACTACCTGGTTCAAAATGACTCGGTAGTGGACTTCTATTACCAAAGCACCCCCCGGTAGTACCGTTGAAGCTATGTTCTGCACCAAACTGATGGCCAATTTCGTGAGAAAGAAAATCGATATAAAACATATCACTCTTCAAGTACGAACCAGGCAGTCCGGTCACTCCCCTGGCTTTAACGCTAGAATTACAAACCACACCAAGACCAGCAACCCCACCACCACCTGTAGTGAATATATGCCCTACATCATAATTACCACTAGTAATCTTCGTATCTATCCAGTCCTGATTTACGTTAAGCAGAGAGGCCCCGTCTTTCTCGTTACCGTAAGCATCATAAAAGTCTGGGTTAACCGTGCCCGTATCGTCAATTAACTGGTCATTACTAGCTACTATAAGTAACCTGATACTTAGATCGCGTTCATATATTTCGTTTACCCGATTAATAGCGTTGATAATTTCTGCCATTGCTTCCGCTTTACTCGTCCCGACGGCGTCTACGTAATGCCTGGTAGCCGATACCGCCAGTCGGTAAGTACTAATAAAACCTGATGTTCGGTATGCTGTGGTGCGATATGCCAGACTATCTGTCGTTGCCGTTAGAGTCGATTTATTTTCAACCAGTTGGCTGGTGCTGCACTGAAAAGTCCCTCCTGTAGATTCAGCCCCTGCTGAACGCGACATATATCGATTTGAGCTTGAACTTCCCTGGTCCGGGTCAATAAACACACGTCCCTGGGAGGTGTGCAACATTCCCCGGAATCCTTTTGAAGAAATATCGACTCGACCCGAGGCTCCTGGATAGTCGATTCCATAGACTTTAAAAGTTTTTATATCTGGATACTTCTCGGCAAGTCCAGCTTCCATCATACTGTACTCAACAATCCCATACCGCGCCAAACTCCCATCCGGCATAGGCAATTCAATTTCCAGACTTTGACCCGATGTTTCCGCAGGCACCCTACCCAGGAAGTCACGCAATCCCTGTTCATCAGCAATAAAGCTAAGTCCCATGGCGTTACTACCAGAAGCCAGTCGATTCGCTGTGTTATCAGCCTGCCAAAAACCCGCATGAGCAGAATTAATACCGATCAGCAATAAAATCAGTGGGCCAAGATATTTCCCCCTCCAAGCTGTTTTCGTCATAATTGCTCTTTACCTGTCTGAAATCACCTAACCTTAACGCTATAAGATTGTTGTCGAAATTCTCAGATTTGCCAGTAATTTCTTCTCCTAATACCGTTTCTAAGCAAACGGATGCCTCAATACGATAGTTTCTTCACGATCAGGACCCGTTGAAATAATATCGATAGGGACACCCGACAACTCCGCTATCTTGTCTAAATAGGCAGTTGCCGCAGCCGGCAAATCAGCGTAAGACCTTGCACCTACAGTTGAATCCTGCCAACCCGGCATTTCTATATAAACCGGCTCGCAGGCTTCGAAATTATCGGCTCCGGCAGGCGGTACGTATACCTGCTGACCTCTGTAATTGTAGGCCACTGCAATTTTTAAAGTTTCCAGACCATCCAGCACGTCCAGTTTAGTGATACAAAGGCCGGTGACAGAATTAATTTTAAGTGAACGTTTCAACGACACCATATCGAGCCAGCCGCAGCGACGTTTACGCCCCGTGGTCGCCCCAAACTCATGGCCGCGTTCACCCATGTGTTGTCCACTGGCATCCTCGAGTTCAGTCGGGAAAGGTCCTGCGCCAACGCGGGTGGTATAAGCTTTGACAATACCGAGGATATATTCCAGGTCGCATGGGCCAAGCCCTGAACCAGCTGCAGCGCCGCCCGCCGTGGTGTTTGACGAAGTCACATAAGGATAGGTACCGTGATCGATATCGAGCAACGCACCCTGTGCACCTTCAAACATAATACGCTCACCCTGCTCTCTCAAGTCGTGCAATATACCGGGGACGTCACCGACCATACTACGAATTTCTTCAGCCTGAGATAGCGCTTCATCCAGAACCTGTTGATAATCTACCGGGTCTACCTTGAAGTAGTGTTCGAGGACGAAGTTATGATAATCAAGCACTTCGCGAAGTCTTTCTGCAAATACATCGGCATCCATTAATTCACCGAGACGTATGCCACGTCGCGCTACCTTATCTTCGTAACAGGGGCCGATCCCACGCCCTGTGGTGCCGATAGCCTTTTTACCACGGGCCAGTTCACGCGCCTGATCGAGGGCAATATGGTAGGGTAAAATCAATGGACAGGATTCGCTGATGACGATGCGTTCCCGTGCCGGAATACCGTTTGCTTCGAGCTCTCCGATTTCTTTCAACAGGGCTTCGGGGGAAAGCACGACGCCATTACCAATGAGACATTTAACATGTTCACGTAAAACACCCGAAGGTATTAAATGCAGAACGGTTTTCTCACCATCGATAACCAGAGTATGGCCTGCGTTATGTCCACCCTGGAAACGCACCACCGCATGAGCCTGATCGGTGAGTAAGTCAACAATTTTGCCTTTACCTTCATCACCCCATTGGGTACCGATTACTACTACTGAATTAGCCATGAAATACCTATACCTGAGTTATGACCCAGCCATCGTTCTGGCGGGTCAGTACTTTATTACACTGTTGATCTCTGGCAGTGCAGGCACCGTCAGTTAAATCGACAATAACGCGTTGATTGTTTTTTCGTAAATCTTTTATCAGGATCTCTAGCTCCGCATCGTCAACATTTGGCGCTAGAATCGCCGGTTCCGTTACACCTGATTGGCCTGATAATTGATACAGATTGAGCAAATCGGCACTGAATCCGGTGGCGGGTCGGGCATTGCCAAAGACTTCGCCCACATCGTCATAGCGTCCACCCCGCGCGATTTCCTTGCCCTGGCCGGGTAAAAAGGCCGAAAACACCAGACCAGTGTGATAGTCGTAACCGCGTAATTCAGACAGGTCACAATGTATCAGGGTGTCCGGGAATTTATTTTGTAAGCTTTCGACAACTGCCTGCACGTGGTCGAGCGAGTGTAATAATACATCTCCACAACCCGCGTATACCTTACGAGCTTCGTCGAGAATCGACACATCGCCATTTAATAAGGCCAACTGACAGAATTGATCGCGCAATTCATCGTCTAGAGGTAATTGTTGTAGATACGTCTTCAGTTCAGGCACAGACTTGCGCTGCAAAATATCAAACAGAAGATTTTCCTGGTCGCTATCGAGATGCGTATTCTGTACCAGGTTCCGAAATATACCAACGTGCCCAATATCGATAGATATACTGTCGAGCCCGGCAGTATGCAGGGTAGTTATCATCAGGCTGACTACTTCGACATCGGCGGCAATAGTGTCATTGCCGAAGATCTCGGCACCAATTTGCATTGGCGTTCTGCTAGAAGTAATACCGTCACCCTGAGCATGCAACAGGTGTCCGCAGTAACACAAACGTGTCACTCTTTGCCTACGCTCAGAGTCGGCCAGCAGGTGAGCATCGATCCGGGCTACCTGAGGAGTCATATCTGACCGTACACCCATTTGTTTTCCAGACAACTGGTCTACCAGGGCGAATGTTTTTAGATCGAGTGAATGGGCAGTACCAGTAAGCAACGAGTCGATATATTCGATCATCGCTGGCATCACTAGATCATAGCCCCAGTTTGAATAAGTTTGCAGAATCTTACGACGCAGATTTTCGACTGCCTGGGCATCGGGTGGCAGCATTTCCTGCACACCATCGGGCAAAATCCAGCGATTTTTAGAAGGATTATGGTTATTCATTCAAGTTTATCGAACCAGAAACAGAGAAATCAAACCGACCAGCATCAGCCCCAGGCCCACATAACGTAACGAATTATTCGGCATAGCCAGTAACTGTTGCATCGTGTTTTTATAGCCTTGCGGACTGACAAAAGGAATAATCCCTTCGACCACCATCACCAGTGCCAATGCGGTAAGCAAATCTTTCCAGTCCACTGTATCTCTCGCAGAAAAACGGGCGTTAAGTACCGCCCGTTCTATTTAATGATATTCCCGGGATCGAGTCTAGCGTGACCCGGAGTCTTTAAAAAACTTAAAAAAGTCAGATTCAGGACTCAATACAATTATATCACCGCTATTACCAAAACTCGTTTCATATGCCTTCAAACTACGATAAAAAGAGTAGAAGTCCTTATCCTGGTTGAATGAATCAGCATAGGTTTTAGCTGATAACGCATCGCCCTCACCTCTTATTTCCTCAGACTTGCGATAAGCTTCGGCGAGAATTTCTTCACGCTGACGGTCGGCATTGGCTCGTATCTGTTTAGCCTTTTCCTCACCTCTAGAGCGAAACTCTCTGGCAACAGTTTGACGTTCGGTGGCCATACGCCGATATACCGTATTGCTGACTTCTTCCGGTAATTCGACTTTTTTGATCCGCACATCAATCAGTTGTATTCCCAGATCCTGTATTTTAACACCGGCGTTATCAGTTACTTGCTGCATAATCGTAGCTCGTTCCCCGGAGATAACTTCACGCATTGTTTTTGATGCGATCTGCCCCTTGAGTTCATTGTTGATGATTGACACCATACGTGCAATCGCCTGACGCTCGTCACCGGCCGTCGCGGTGTAAAAGGTTTTAGGATTTGTTATTTGCCATTTGACAAACGAATTAACAATGACGTTTTTCTTTTCCGCCGTGAGAAATCGCTCCGATGGCGTATCCATAGTCAAAATCCGACTATCGAATTTACGTACGTTATTGATGATTGGAATCTGAAAATAAATGCCGGGGTCGTAATCGGACTCGACAATTTCACCCAGCTTGAACTTGATCGCCAGCTCTCGCTCATGAACGATAAAGGTCGACATTGAGACTACTGCGCCAGCCAGGACGAGTACTACTAAACTAAATCTTAAACTGTTCATTGACGTGTCTCCCGACTTCTGGAGCGATTGACATTATTGTTGAACTCATCGGTTAGCGTTCCGCCGTCGGTAGTACTTCCCGGCATACGCTGCGCGGGCGAGGTATTCAAACCACCGCTTCCTGAAAGCAATTGCTCGAGTGGCAGGAACATTAGATTGTTACCGTTTTCGATATCAATCATCACCTTGGCAGAACGCGATAAAACACTTTCTAGTGTGTCGATATATAAACGTTCGCGGGTGACTTCCGGGGCAAGTTGATATTGCGCCAGCAATTGATCAAAACGACTGGTTTCACCCTGAGCAGATTTTACCACTCGAGTCTTGTAGGCTGCGGCCTGTTCGAGTAATCCTTCGCCCTCGCCACGAGCCTGCGGTACGACGCCGTTACGATAGGCATTGGCTTCGTTGATAATACGCTGCTCGTCCTCTCTCGCCTTGATGGCATCATTGAAAGCATCCTGTACTTCTTCCGGTGGTTGCGCCTCGTCCATATTGACAGTCACCACGTTAATTCCGGTGCCATAATTATCAAGAATCTGTTGCATAATCGCCTTGGTTTCGCTACCAACAACTGCGCGGCCTTCAGTAATAATCAAGTCCATATCATTGTTACCCACTACTTCGCGGATCGCAGTTTCAGAGGTTTGCTGTAAGGTCAAATCCGGATCACGGACATTAAAAGCGAAATCCTGGGCATCCTTAACGTTGTACTGAATCTCGATGCTCATAACGACTATATTTTCATCGCTAGTCAGCATTTTTGAATTGTTTCTGGAAGTACGAATGTCGGAAACATTGATCAGCTCGACATCTTCTATTGGATAGGGAAGATGCCAGTGTGGACCAGCCTGGGTCACATTAGTCTTGGCACCGAATCGGGTTTCGACACCTCGCCAACCTTCATCAACGATATAAATACCCGTCAATGCCCAGACGATTAACGCCGCAACGACAATAAACCCGACAATTCCCGAAAGGTTTCCTGGTCCGGAAGGCATACCTGAACCATTGCCCTTGCCACCACCGCCGAGCGCACCGCCAAATTTCTTCTTTAAATTATTAAACAATTCATCCAGGTCAGGGGGACCATCATTATTCTTTTGCCCCCAGGGATCTTTGTCTTTACCCGGTTCATTCCAGGGCATAGGTATTCTCCAAATTTTAGTAAATCAGGTTATATTGAATGGAATACACTCAAAGAGTGCGGATTGTAATAGCTATCATGCAGCTCCTGCAAGTGTATCTGCCTGCATAACGAATCGATCTTGAGAAAGCTCGAATTTACGGTACAACCTCTTTATAAGTGGAGGTGAAATAGTCAAATTCAAGATAAAATCACCATTTGTCTCGTATTTTTCATCGTCAATCACGCCTTCTTTAAATAGAAAAGCACGAACATTCCCCTGGTTTGCCTGTAAAGAAAGCTGGCAGTGAATTCTTTCTTCGCTGAAGCGTTCTTTCAACACCGAGAGTAGCCCATCAAAACCTTCTCCCGTATGGGCTGATAACCAGACCCGCCAGGACTCACTGTCTTCGTCCCGGTCGACTCTGGCTGCATATTCGGGTAGATCGATTTTGTTATAGATGATCAGTTGCGGAATATCGCCCGCTCCAACCTGGTCAAGTACGCGGTTAACTGCCTCGATTTTCTCCTGTCGACTATCATCAGCACAATCCACCACATGCAGAATCAGATCGGCCTCCCGGGTTTCTACCAGAGTGGCGCGAAAAGCGGCGATCAGGTCGTGCGGTAAATGACGAACGAAACCAACCGTATCGGCAAGAATGATCGACTGGTAATCATCGAGTGGAAGCTTGCGAAGCGTCGGATCGAGGGTCGCGAAAAGTTGGTCGGCTGTATAGGCGGAAGCGGAGGTTAAGGCATTGAACAGTGTCGATTTTCCGGCATTAGTGTAGCCTACCAGTGAAACACTCGGAATTTCGGCCTTCTTACGCGCCTGCCTGCTCTGGTCGCGTTGCCGCGCAACCTTGGCAAGCCGGTTGTTCAAATATTTAATACGTTTGCCGAGTAAACGCCGATCCGTCTCAAGCTGAGTTTCACCCGGACCACGTAAACCGATACCGCCTTTTTGACGCTCGAGATGCGTCCAGCCACGCACGAGGCGAGTTGAGAGGTGCTTCAACTGCGCGAGCTCGACCTGAAGCTTGCCTTCGAAGCTTTGCGCACGCTGTGCAAATATATCCAGAATTAAGCCGGTACGATCGAGCACTCGACACTGCAAGTGCTGTTCGAGATTTCGTTCCTGTGAAGGTGATAAGGCATGATTAAATAACACGACGTCAATTTCCAGG
>Ga0224506_10002540_pt1 | contig 12366 bp, 8 predicted proteins | sample SF_Jan12_sed_USG_2_FD_169108 | JGI IMG/M metagenome (GOLD analysis project Ga0224506, IMG submission 169108) | Sediment microbial communities from San Francisco Bay, California, United States - SF_Jan12_sed_USGS_8_1 | ecosystem: Environmental > Aquatic > Marine > Sediment | place: USA...
ATTTTTTGATAATTCATTACATCATGTTGTTTATGCACATTTCACCATAGGTATCATATTAATTCTAGTTAATTTGATTAGAAATTTTTTTGCCCTAAATACATCCTCATTCCAGAGAATAAAACAAATTTCATTAAAAAACAATTTACTAAATATTGCTATACTCATAATATTAATTGATTATTTCTTTATTTTAATGATTTACAAGGAAAGAGGTTGGGATGCATTACATTTCTATTTTCCAAATGCTGTCTACTTTTATAATGTAGATGATATTCCATCAGGAATTAACCCATATTCACTTTATCCTATTTTCAAACCTCCACTAAATGTATTATATATCACTTACTCCTTTTATGTTACAAAAGGTATTCCTGGACAGGCATTTGCTAATCTACATGCGTTTGTTTTTCTAATTTTTACTGCATTATTAATTCATCGAATTACTATGGAATTAACATCCACTCTTATTATTTCTCAAACTGCAGTTTTATTCTTCCTATTAACCCCACTTACGTATTTCATGATATATGAATATGCTTATTATCAAGACCTACCATTAATGTTTTTTTATTCTTCTGCAATTTATTTTTATTGGAAAGGAAAGGATCATTATTCTATGCAATATATTGGTGGCATCTCCACTTGTTTGGCTATTTTGAGTAAATTATCCGGTTATACTGTGATAATTGTTATTTTAATATTATTTTCATTTTCTCCGCGGTATAATTTTTTCAGATATATTGTAATCTTTTTACTAACTACTTTTTTAGTATATAACACTATTTTTGATAGGTTTATTGGTACTGCTGCTATTCTTATCATTTTAGCTTTACTCTTGATACGGAATATCCGAAATGAACCAATACAGAGCGAAAGAAATTTTATTCATTTCATTTTATCCATGTGGCTACCAATCTTATTTGGAACTTTTTGGTTATTTTATATTTCTCAAAATGAGGTAATGTTTGAGTTTATTAAACAATTATATATTCAAAGAGAAAATAATGAAATTGCTTGGTATTATGTAGCTACTACTGATCCAAATTTAGTTTTCATGGAAAATGGAATGAGTGTTACTTTTACAGCAAGTATTCTTTATTATTTCACAGGATCTATGATGGGATTAACATGGGCTGTATTTAAATTTTTAGAACTTATTAAATCGAGAAGTTCTACTGAATTTGCTTTTCTTAAATCTTGGATTTTCTCTTTCCTCATTATATGGTATGCATATTTTGGTAATGTGACCTCTCGTTATTTAACTGCAATATTAGTACCTACTTCGATAATCACTGCTATTGGTTTAAGGAATTTGTATTTACGTTATTTCCATTCTCTAAATAATAGCCATTTTGGGTTGGTCTCATTTATTATTATTTTTTCTGCAACGTTATCTTATTACCCTTTTATTCCCCTCGAATACATGTTGATATCATCTATAAATTACAGATTATTTCTATATCATACCAATCAGTTAATGTTGCTTACTTATCTATGTGGTTTTATGATTTTATTTTTTGTTTTATCTAAATATATTAATCGAATAGATTTTAGATCTAACAAAACAAAAGTTAATGTTTCTGTGGGTCTCCTCGCACTCTTTTTAATTGCGCCACAAATCGGCTTTATGCATAACAGTGGGTATGACATTGATAAATTCAATGAAGATGCAAATTTCTTTACCAGAGAGAATTTTCAAGAAGTAATAAATATAATTCGTTCTGCTTCAGGTATATCTGACACTATCGTTTCTGTAAATACACCAGGTTTAGAATATTACCTGGTAAAAACAGTCTTAGATTTAGTCTTAATATATGATAGTCCACTTAGATCGGTATTATTAACTAATAATCTAACCAAGTTATTACAGGACATTAACGATTTTGAGATGAATATTTTTGTTCTTTTAGAAGCTAGTCATGTTTATTATGAGGTTTACGTAAATGGCATTGCACACATACCTTTAATACAGCTTATACTAAATAATACTCATTTTGAGAATATATTATTGAATGATGAATTTTCTGTGTATAAAAGAATCAATTAAAGATTTTCATCAATTTCCATCTTTAATCCTATATTTATTCCAATGTATGATAATAGACCCATAATACCTATGTCTAGAAAAATGGAAAATAATGTATAAACAGGCTTAAATTTATGACCAAAAAGGATTGTATTATTTGTCATAAATAATATTTCTGTTAAACAAAATCCAAGTAATATTCCGAACACTACGGCAGAAAATCCTATTTTTATAAAATTTCTTAGTAAAGAGAATATAATTTGATTTTTGGTAAATCCAATATTTCTAACAATCAAAATTTCTCTTTTATTTTCACTGATATAACCTGCAAATACACCACTCATATTTACTAATAAAGCAGTTGAAATTATAATTACTTGAACAACCACTATTGCAATGATAAATCCCAATGGTCCTTTTAATGCATTCCCTGATAATTCTCCAGTTCCACTTAATAATAAGGTTCCTTTGCTTGATGCCCAATCGCCAATATCAATCAGCTCAGCATCAACAGTTAATACTAACAAATTATCTTGAATAGGTGGTTGAAACCATCCTTTTAAAATGAATTCATAATTCCCTACTCTTAAGTGAACATTCACCCAACCAATTGGAAAATCAATTAATTGAAAGAAGCCATCCTGAAGTGTTACAATTCTTGTCACTTCGGTTAGTTCATGAACTACTTGTATATTGTTTGGAACGACAAATTCAGAATTTACTATTTGAACGCTTCCTGAATCATTAATCAATATTCCCGGTAATATTAGATTTTCAATTGTAGATAATGTTGTTTCTAAATACCCTGAGTTTGCAACAAATTTTGCTTCAAGTTTATATGTACCTGGTTGAATATTTAAATAAAGTGTCTTATCATATCTCATAATAAAATTTTGTCCTGTATCCAATGATGTAATATTTAAATTACCGGAGAATGGTACTATTCTTCCGGTGTTTTGATTAAATATAGATATTTTTTTATTTAGGAATGCTCCTTCAAAGCTAAATGTATCATTTGTATAGGGTATATCGACATAATTCTTGGATATTATATTTTTGTACTTGATTTCTATATAAATTCTTCCTGGAAATAATTGTAAGTTAAATAACCTTTTATGTGAGCTAAAATTTACTTGTTGTCCACTAGAAAGACTAAGAATTGACAAACTATATTTTTCTTCAGTTTGATGACCTGTTAGGGGTTCTAGATGTGAGTAAGTTTTATTAATTCCAATTAAGTACATTCTTGTTGTATTGAGGATATTTCCAAAATAATCAATTGCGGTTACGTTAATATAGTAGATTCCTATTTTTTCAAATGATATTAATTCTGATCCATTATATTTATACACTCTAGAGAATTCTTCTCCATTTTGAATTTGAAACCTAGCATCAAATATGGATTCTTTCATCATTATTGTGATATTCATATCGCTTGTTACATTAAATCCTGCGAAAGGGTCACTAGTAGGTGCTATCCTAAAATATCCAATAAATTGAGTGTCTGTATTAAAGTATATGGCATTATTTAATTGTATAAATATTAAGCTCTCGTTTAAATATATTTTATTATTTCGATTGATAAGCATCATGTCTTGACTTGAATTTACCTGTGTTGTCCAATTCTGAACCCAAACTCTTACGGATAATGTAGATGTGTGTATTGAGCCATAAATTGTCAATTGCCATGTACCCGGTTGTAGTTGTGCTGATCGATTTTCGTTAATTAGAGGTCGAATATTTTGATTTAATTGGTTATTTTCATTATAATAATCAAATGACCATGTAAGATTATCATCATAATATGACTGTAAATCTATCATTCCAGTACTAAATCCATGAATAAACTCGTTATTTATAATTGGGACAAATTGATTTAGTGTTGGACTAGCTACTAAACTAATGTTTTCTCTATAATTTGTTAGTAGTTGATGAATTTGAATAGTTGTCACTTCTTCTAAGTTAATTTTAATTGGAAAATTTTGATTTGGGTTTATTTTAAGATGATAATTACTAGTAGAAATAAAAATCTCAAATTGATAAGGATCAAAATCGACTTGTAAATTGTCTGAATACCATGGAATATTTTCTGACAACAAACTGGATAAAGTATCATTTTTAATTATAATTTGGTTTGAATATGTATCTGTTATTTCGATTTTATACTGTGAAAGATGATAACTATCGTTATAATTAAAATACACCTGATAATTACCTATGCTTAACGAAGTAGTATTTATTTGTGAATTTAGAATTTCTAATGTAGTGTCATTAAATTTAACAAATTGTATTGGTTTATTATGCCAGATTGGAATTTGATCTCCTTGAATTATTGAAAACCTATTATTTATTGATTGAAAACCAAAATCAGAAGCATTAGTTTCCACAAATATGATATATGATGCATTGTATGATAATCCTGATGTTGAATGAGCATTTATGTCTATAGAGCAATGTCCTTGGATTGTGTTTGGAATTGTAAATTCAAGTATATTCTCTGAACTTACAGTATGATTGATTGAATTGTAACAAAGCGAAGTTTCAATTTTTAATGATTTATCTAAACCTGTAAAATTAAAAGATAATGTTGAATTTGGTCTATGATGAGAGTTATTTGAAAATCCTATTGGTTGTAGATAATTTAATGATTCAACAATATTAAAGTTATATAGGATTGTTTTATTGAAATATTCAATTTTAAGAACTTTACTCCCATATACTGTATCATAAGAAATTAAGTTATTGTAAATGCTGAGTGGTTTGTATCCAAGGAATGCCTTTACGTGTGGTGAATATTTATTTAGAGTAAAAATTCCAGATTTATCAGGGATGATTGATCCATTATAAAGTCCATTAATCTTTATATCAAATCCTGTAAATTCTTCTAAATAGAAAAATTGAGAAGACGTGTTCAAAACTACAAAGTAAAATGATTGATGTATGTCTTCTTTCCAAAATCGAATATAATAGCCTTCTTCAATTAACTCCAATTTTGCATAGCCGTCCAAATCTGTATATCCCGAGGCAGAAATTTCTTGTCGAGTATTTATTATGTCATAAAATATGTTTGGTGTATACTCTTGATTATGGTCATAAACAGTAAAATCAAATTCGAATACTTTTTTATCGATATCAATTATGAGTTCCATATTATCCTCTATTAGAAATTTATATTTTGGAGAAATTCTGTTATTAAAAATTCCTATAAACTGATATTCACCAAGAGGTAGAAAAACAGATACTTCGCCTTCATTTATCTTTGTATGTATCAACTCATTGTTGTGATTCAATATATCTAATTGCCAGTAAGGGGGGAATTGACTACCATTTAGGATTCTAGCGTTTATTTTAATTTCATATAATTTACTATAAAAATTAATTAATTCTACTTCTGATATTATTTTTGGATCATAGCTAACTAATAGGTGTGTGTAATCATTAACTTTTGCAGATAAACCTCGAGATAAATCAAGTGATGTAATTATTTCTTCATCACGTTTAGTATCTGTTGTTATGATTCCTTTCACCTTTGCTACCATATTTCGATTCCTTATGGTACCATCCAAATTGATAAAATCTCCAATCTCAATATCTAATCTTTCTGCCAGATCTTTACCAATAATAACGGACGATTTATCATTTTCCGCAAAAATTTCTCCTTCAATATTTTTAATTTGTACTATACTTGAAAAAGCCTCCCAATCAACTCCTCTTATGTATGATGGTTGATTTTTAACAATTACTGGTGCAATTAATTCACCACTGACTATCTTTACTCCATCTATTTCTTCAAACACCGTCTTTAAAGATTTAGAAACACTTGATGTAAAAGGGGTATTGGCATTTTGATCATATACGACTACTACATTTTCATAATCCCCATAAATATCATCAAAAATGTTTGAAAATGAATAAAATATTGCTAATGATGCAAAAAAAATCGCAGAGGAAAAGACGATAGTAAGAGATAATAATATCATTTTTTTCCTTAATGTAATACTTGGTAACCAAATCAATAGAATATCACCTTAGAAACAGCATATATACCTGAAATTGTACAAACAATTAGGGTTTGGATTAAATTTATCAAAACTATATCTAGTTCAATAACTAAATTAAGGAAGGGTAATAATCCTGTTGATGCAATTAATGCAAATAGACCATACAAAATAAGAATGCTAAGTACTACTGATAAAATTACAGATGTTAATCCTATCAATATTGACTGGCCTATATAAATTAATTTAATCTGCATATTGGAAAATCCTAGACTTCTCATAATTACAATATCTTTTTCATTCTCATTTATTATGCTTAACATTATTGATGATATTGAAAATATCAATAGTATAGACATGAATAATTGTAAAATAACAATTATTTTTACGAATTGATTAGTTGAAACCTCAAGAAATTGTTTATCTCCTCTTGATTCTCTCACAATAATGCCTGGTATTTGTTTTAAGTCATTCAATAGTATATTTTTATCTTCGTTTTCTAAAAATTCAAATTCAATACGATTCCATCTATTAACTAAATTATGAGGTATATTCGGAGAATTTGCATCAATTAATATATCATAATTTTGAATTAGTGCTTCAGAAAAATAATCGCTCTGGTTTGAGACAATTAAAAAATTCATCCAATTCAACTCAAATTGGCTTTGAACTTCAAGAGTTATACCTAATCTAGATTCAAAGTATACAGTATTGGAATCTAATTGATCAATTACTATTTCTCCCAAAACTTGTATAATTGACAAATTGGTAATTCTTAATTTTAGTGATCCGTAGTAAGTTTGATTAAATGAGAGATCAACAGGTACTATATAATCAAAGGTGTACTTTCTCAACTGTTCTGTAAAGTAAAATAATTCATTGATTTGTGCAACTGCGTTTTGATCTATAAGTAAAAAGTCACCTTCCTCACTTACAATTTGATATCTTGTATTTGATCTTTGAATTAAACTGGAAAAACTATCTATTTCGTAAATTAATCCTGATAACATTATATTTGATGAAAAAATTAAAACTAAACCAATAGATAGAATAATAATTCCTCGGAATGAACGTTGTTTATTATAAAAGAAATAATTAATTATAAAATTAAACAAGATCATATCCTAATACTCCTATTATAATTTAACCGGAAACTCATTGTTATTAATTATATCTAAATATGCCTATTCTTTGAATCTAAATTTTATTTTGTTTTCACCGGTTCATAGAAGTTTATATTTATATTGTTATAGTCATCAAGGACTTGATCTACTACGTTAATCCCCTTAATATATGCATTATCCAAAATAATTGAATTTCTAATTGAACTATCAATAATAGTTGTGTTTGAACTAATAGAAACATAAGGACCAATTATTGAATTTTTAATTTCACAGCCTTTTCCTATAAACACAGGTGAGATAATGGTAACATTTTCATCAATTGGTGATAAAATAACATCTTCATTTGCATTGGATAAAATCCAATTTGAGGCTTCGATTAAATCTATTGGATAGCCTATATCTTTTCTCCAACCACCTATTATTACCGACCTAACATCTCCTGTTCTAGCTAGGTAATCTAATGCATCTGTTATTTCTAATTCTCCTCTTTCTGAAGGATTAATTAAATCTATCACACTAAAAATTTTTGGATTTAATATATAAAAACCAGTAATTACATTGTGAGTGGGTGGATTTTTTGGTTTTTCTATTAATTTTATAACCTTTTCAATATCATTGCTATCATTTATTATAACTCCATATCTTGAGGGATTTTCCACTGTTTCCATTTGAATTGTAGCATCTGGTTGATGCTGATTATGGTATTCTATTATATCACGAAAAGGGCCTTTGTATAAATTATCTCCTAGTATTAAAACAAAATCTGACTTTATTAAATTTCTCGTTGTTAATAATGCTGCTGCTAATCCCTTATCCTTCTCAAGATCTTGACTGCAGTATGTAATATTGACACCAAATTTTTCCCCATTACCAAAATAATTTTGAATCACCTCTTTTTTATAACCTACCACAATAATAATTTCAAATATCTTCAACTCTTGTTTAATTAATTCGATAGACCATTCAAGTAAAGGGATACCCGCTATAGGTAGCATACATTTAGGAATATTGTCTGTTAATGGATACATACGAGTACCAAATCCCCCTGCAAGGATAATTGCTTTCATTATTAATTCCTACAAGACAAATTCCTATCTAAATATTTCGTATATTTTATGATATTAATTATAATAAAATTGTATTAATTATATAAGTATATAATAGTTTTCAAATATAATACAAGATCAATTTTTTATAGATTTTACATGATAAACTTGATGATCTTTTTTGACAATTTGGATCATTAAAAAAAAAACAAATATAAATTAATATTATCTATATTTTTGTTCTAGTACGAAATAAGTAAATAATTTTGATTTCTAAATGATATGTGGATAAAATAATAATTTTACATTTTAAGGAATTCTCAAAAGATCCAAGATTAATGAAACAATTGGCAACAATGCAAAAATATAAAATTTTTACCATAGTTATAACCTTATTCTGTGATTACTACATTAAACCTTCACCCCATCATGAAATGAATATACTATACAAAAATAGGGAAATGGATAAACTTGGAGGGCGAAAAAAATTTAATTTTTTATATTTTTATATTTGGTCTATTAATTGGTTCATCAAGAACCGTGGAAGTATTCGTGGTGTTATTTGTAACGACTTACCTACTTTACCAATTGGGGTAATTTTTAAAATAATTAATTGGAGGACCAAAATTATCTATGATTCACATGAGCTCTTTCCTGATTTAACAAAGGAGTATTTTGGATATCTTGGTCAACTTCCATCTCTATTCCTTGAAAAGTTATGTATGACCTTTAAACCTTATACTATTACAGTTAGTACAAATCTACTAAAGGTTATAACAAAACGTTACAAACCTCATGAGATTAGTATAATCCCAAATTTTCCCTCAAAAGACATCATCAATAATACTAACTTCAAAAATTTGGTAATTGATAAACAATCATTACAATATGATATAACATTTATCTATCCTGGAACAATGGCGATTGGAAGAGGTTATGAAGAAATTATTGACGCTTTTATTTATTTAAATAAACAGAATATGAAAAATACTTTTTCTCTGATTTTCATAGGTGAAGGTCCATTACAGGAAAAATTAAAATCAATAGTTAACTCATCTGGAGTGACTAATATCTATTTCAACAAATATATTTCTCAAAATGAATTATATGCAGTATATCCAGCCATAGATTATGGTATTTGTATATTACCAAGAACAGTAGGATTAAACAACTTTTTTGGATTGCCAAATAAAATTTTAGAATATATCACATTTAAAATGAATATAATATCCACAAATCTTCCTAGTGCAAGAGAATTTATAAAAAATCAAAATTTATGGATAATTGAAGAGTTTAAGTTAGAATTTCTTATAAAACTATTCGAGACGATTATTTTAAATCATAAACCAATTATAAAAGAAGAAATTCAAATTAATACAAGTGAAATGTTATTTTGGGAAAATTATGAAATTAATTATTTGAAAGGATTGAGTTAACTAAATGTCAAAAATTAATAAGATGTAACTATTCTTGTATTGTAATTAACTAATCAGATAAAAAGGAATAAAATAAATTTTAATTAGTGAAATCACTGAATGCTGGTGAAAAATCAATATATTTGGTGATACCTGCATATGGATCAGAACCACTTTTAATGAATGTTGTACAAAATATTCCTACTTATGTAAAAAAAACCTTATTAATTTGGGATAATCCCGTAGAAAATTCACTTAAACGTATTCAATCACTTAAGAAGAATGATGTAGAGATAATTATACGGAATGAAAGAGGAGGCATTGGTTTAGCTTTGCAACATGGGGTTAAAAGATCTTTAGAATGTCTAGATAAATCGAATGGCTTCATATTATTTATGGCTGGAAATGGCAAAGATAACCCAAAAGAAATTATAAATTTTCTGCATCCCCTTTACTTAGGATATCATTATATTCAAGGATCTAGGTACTTAAAAGATGGAAATTCTAAAAATCTTCCTTTTATTCGAAAAATAACAAATAAAATATTACCAATCATTTGGTCAATTATAGTTAGAAAAAAATTAAGTGAAGTAACAAATGGATTCAGGGCATATAATTCAATTGTTTTTAAAGAATCTATTATTCCATGGTATAGACCTGATTTAAATGGATATGAATGGGAGTATTATCTAAATTATAAGCTATTAAGAAGTTCGTACAGATGTACCGAGGTTGCAGTTTCAAAAATATATTACAAAGGTGTTAACCACTCAAAAATTAAATTACGAGATGGTTATCAAATTCTGAGACCTATTTTTTTGTGTCCTGTTAATCGAGTTTAATAACGAAAATTTATCTAAGATCTTATTAATTTAGAATAATTCATTATAATCTTTTTATCTATAGTTAAGGTTATTATTAAATAATTTCAAATGTGAGATATGGTAAGCAAGTCATTTCAAAATATTGTCGAATGTGATATAGCAGATACTGCTATTATATATGATCAGGTGAATTTATACAAATGTAAGATAGGTAACCATACCAAAATTGATTCTTTTGTATATATTGAGGGAGGTGTTGAAATAGGCGAAAATTGTAAAATTAGACCATTTACATTTATTCCTACAGGTGTGATGATTGGAAATAATGTATTTATTGGTTCAAATGTAAATTTTACAAATGATAAATATCCTAAAATTGGAATGGATTGGGAGCTTTTACAAACAGTAGTTAAAGATAATGTATCAATTGGTTCAGGTTCTACTATTATTCCTGGCATTGTTATTAATGAAAATTCATTGATTGCTGCTGGTTCTGTAGTCACGAAGGATGTACCCTCAAATACCTTAGTTGCAGGAAATCCAGCTAGAATAATACGTACATTAACATAACTGTTTTTTGTGTGTAATTCTTTGACATTTTTGCTATTTGATGTATATTTATCATTAATAATATTAAATAGAAGGCTATCGGTCGTTTATGGAACATGTAATAATCAGTGGTGGTGCTGGATTTATTGGTTCTCATTTGACAAAAAGATTATTAAATATGGAATATAGAGTAACCGTAATTGATAACTTTTCTACTGGTCATAAGGATAAATTAAAAGAAGTTATGATCATCCCCACCTTAAATTATTAAATCATAATATAACAAAACCTATTGATTTAGAATGTGATTATTTATTCAATCTTGCTAGCAGAGCCTCTCCGAAAGATTTTTTGAAATATCCTCATGATATCCTGATGACCAATTCGATAGGTACGAAAAATATGATCGAGATTGCTTTATCTTCTGGTGCACGTTTTTTACAAGGGTCGACATCTGAAGTTTATGGTGATCCGAAAATTTCTCCTCAGGACGAAAACTATCATGGTAATGTTAGTTCTACAGGAATTCGATCTTGTTATGATGAAGGAAAGAGATTTGCCGAAGCATTATTATTTTCGTATTATCGATCATTTGACATGGATATTCGAATTATACGTATTTTTAATACATATGGTCCTTTTATGAATATTGATGATGGTCGTGTGATTCCAAACTTCATTAAACAAGCTTTATATAAAAACAAATTTACAATATACGGAAAAGGTAATCAAACTAGAAGCTTTTGCTATGTAGATGACCTAATAGATGGAATGTTAAAATTTATGTTTAGTGATGACAAAAACCTAAAGGGAGAAGTAATTAACTTGGGTAATCCAGAACCTATTACCATAAATGAATTGGCTATTGAAATAAATGAGCTAATTGGAAATAAAATGGAATTTGATTTTGTGCAACTACCCGAGGATGATCCAGTTAATAGATGTCCTGATATTACCAAAGCAAAAAATTTACTTGGTTGGTCTCCAAAGATCTCACGTAAGGATGGTTTAAACAGAACAATTGATTATTTTAAGGCAATTCTTAATTTGAATCAATGACCAGTCTTTTTTTCCGAGAAATCTTTTCTCCTTTAATCAAGCTTTCTTTGACCATTTCAATGGTTTCAATTATTCGAGCGCCTACAGTACCATCAACAATTGTATCTTCTTCACCTTTAATACATTTCATAAAATTTAATAATTCATCTTGAATTGTGTTATTTGGTATAATTTCAGGAAAATAACTATGATTATTACTAAATACTTGAACAATCTGTTGACTGGAATTAATAACAATAGTGGCTAAATCTCCAGTAATTGTAATTTCTCTTGTTTTTGGTGGAGTTAACCAATTTACTTCTAGATGAATTAATATGTTGTT
>Ga0224506_10002541_pt1 | contig 12365 bp, 10 predicted proteins | sample SF_Jan12_sed_USG_2_FD_169108 | JGI IMG/M metagenome (GOLD analysis project Ga0224506, IMG submission 169108) | Sediment microbial communities from San Francisco Bay, California, United States - SF_Jan12_sed_USGS_8_1 | ecosystem: Environmental > Aquatic > Marine > Sediment | place: USA...
GTTGAAAGAAAGTTTGCAGTTGTCAGTGTTCGGTTTGCAGTAAAGTCATAAAGAATATAAAGAAACAGTTGATAGTTAGTCTCAAAAAAATAGAATTTTATGCCAACTGCCAACTGCCAACTGCCAACTGCCAACTGCCAACTTTCCTCAAAATCGGTAGAGCTTTTTCTCGGTAATAACACCATCAACAGGAATATCCCAGTCTTCTACCGGCATCTGGTCGAGTTTTTGGCATTCGTGGGCGAGGCCTAGCAGTTTTGGCTTGCGCCAGCTTTTTTGATGACGGCGAAAATGCAGGCTGCGGTCATAAAAGCCGCCACCCATACCAAGCCGGTTACCTCGTAAATCAAAACCTGTTAATGGCATAAAAATCAGTTGTAACTGATGGGCACGTTTGCAGTGCTTAATTTGGGCGGCGGGTTCGGCGATGCCAAAGCGATTGAGCTTCATGCGGGTTGCGGGTGTATATAGGGCAAAAAACAGTTCATTGCCATACGGCGATATCAGCGGCAGGTAAACCCGTTTTTTGTGTGTCCAGGCCAGCTTAATTGCGTACTCGGCGGATATTTCACCGTCTTCAGCCAGATAAAAGGCGATATCGCTTGCCTGCATAAAGTGACGGCTAAGCCTGAGATTTTTAGCCAGTTGACGGGCATGCAGATGCTGGCGTTTATCGCTCAGTTGTCGGCGATTCTCGCGTAATTGTTGGCGAAGTTGCCGGCGCTGTTCTTGTGCTTGAGAATTATGCTTCATGAGGTGTTATCAAGTGGGCCTCCGCCTGTGCCGTATCAAAATAAGCGACCTTGAACCAGAAAGTTCAGGTGGGAACCCTCGTTAATACCTTAGGCTTCCCGGCGGATAAACCGGCGGTAATGCACACAGTATTAACAGTAGAGTACCCGGGGTCAGTTATTAGGGACAAGGGAAATGAAAATTTTGCTACAAACACCGCAGAGACCCAGATCTTATTTTAGCTCAATTTGGCCTAATGCAGAATTAATTTTTTCTTTAAGCGAATGAATGCGCTGGTCGACATCACTCAGATTCGAACTGGCAGAGTTTGTCGTTATACATTCATGAGCCAGGTTTAATGCCGCCATAACCGCAATGCGCTCTGAGCCAAGGATGGAGCCACGGTTTTTTATATCAAGAATTTTTTTATTTAATAGATCCGCAGAAGCAAGCAGGGACATCTCCTCGCCTTCCGGACAGGCGACCGTGTATTCTTTATCTAAAATGCGAATATTAACCGATGACGGCTTGCTGCTCATGAACCCTGTTCCATTGCTTTTAGTCGTGTGATCATCGACTCAATATGGGTGCGAGCCTTATCTTTTTGCTGCATTAGTGTGGATTTCTCAGTTTTAAGGTCGTCAACCGTGCCACGCAGCTGCGAGTTTGATTTCGTTAGCTTGTCGCAAAGGTTCAGTAATTCTTCGACCTGTTTTTCAAGATCATCCATATTGTCGTTTGTTGTGCTCATAACATCAAATAGTAGATGGGGAGAGCATTTGGGTCAACTCTTTCATGTATTCTCTGAAGTGTGCGGTGTGATAAGTAGTGGCAGGCGGTGGTTAGTCAGCGAATGAGACCGGCAAAGTGAAGCAGAACCGGCGATTTGTCTGGCTGAAGTCATGGCAGCACGATACAGCTGTGCTAAAACGAATGCCGGCATGTTAAACTTTGCGCAATTGAATGTAACCAAAGAGTGAGAGCCGATGGCCACGATGCCGGATTATTTTAATTTGCAGGAGTCGCTTTTGCGAGTGAATGCCACCATGGAAGCATCCGAAGCACATGGCGCGTTGTGCGGCATGCTCTGCGCACAGGGCAGTGCCGATATTAATCAGTGGCAGCAGCATGTGGTCGGTGATCAGGAAGAGGGTAATGTTCTGCTGGGTGAGCTGGCAGATGAGTTGCAACAGATGTATCTGGCCACCATCACTGCAATAAATAATGAAGTGGCTGAATTCGAGTGCCTGCTGGCGGCCGAAGATGAAAAGATGGCGGACAGAGTTTATTCGCTGGCTAACTGGTGTCAGGGTTTTGTTTATGGTCTGGCCGCAGGGGGTATCAAAGAGGGCAGTGAATTGCCGGCTGATAGTAGCGAGCTGATGCGTGATTTTATTGAAATATCTCAGGCGGTGTTTGATGAAGAAGAATCAGACAATAGTGAAGATGATTATATGCACCTGGTGGAATTTGTGCGGGTAGGCGTGTTGTTGATTAATGAAGAGCTACAGCCGATGAAACTGAATAAACCGGTCAATACCGAACAATTACACTAAGGCCAAAGGACAGTGCAAATTATTTATGAATAAACAAGTATTAAAAAGACGTCGTAAACAGCTGATGCGAATGATGAGCAAGGATTCGATTGCGATATTGCCCGCCGCACCGATGAGAAGCCGTAATCGTGATGTGGAGCATAAATACCGTCAGGACAGTGATTTTTTATACCTGAGTGACTTTAATGAACCGGAAGCGGTGATCGTGTTAATTCCGGGCAGGAAAAATGGTGAATATGTGCTGTTCTGTCGGGATCGTGATCCGTTGATGGAAACCTGGAACGGCAAGCGCTACGGGCCGGAAGGTGCGGTTGAAGTATTTGCAGCGGATGATGCTTTTCCGATTGATGATATTGATGATATTTTGCCCGGCTTAATGGAACACTGTGAGCGTGTCTATTACACCATGGGTCTGAATCCGGAGTTTGATAAGCAGGTCATGGGCTGGGTTAATCAGCTTAAAAAGAGCGCCCGTTCAGGCACGCACGCCCCCTATGAATTTGTCTCACTGGATTACTTCCTGCATGACATGCGCTTATTTAAAAGTCAGCCGGAGATCAAGCTGATGCAAAAAGCCGCGGATATATCAGTCAGCGCACATCAGCGGGCGATGAAAATCTGTCAGCCAGGCATGTTTGAATACGAGCTGGAGGCGGAGTATTTACACGAGTTTCAGCGTAATGGTGCGACCTGGGCCTACTCATCCATTGTCGGCAGCGGCGCAAATGCCTGTATTCTGCATTATGTTGAGAACAATCAAAAAATGAAGGACGGCGATCTGGTATTAATTGATGCCGGTGCCGAGTATCAGGGTTACGATGCAGACATTACCCGCACCTTTCCGGTCAACGGCAAATTCACCGTGCCGCAGCGTGAAATTTACGAGTTAGTACTGGCTTCTCAAAAAGCGGCCATTAAGACAGTGGTCCCCGGCAATCACTGGAATGATCCGCATAATGCGGCCGTCAGGGTACTGACCAAGGGCATGATCGAATTAGGCCTGCTCAAGGGCACGCTGAATAAGTTGATTAAAGAAGATGCCTATCGACAATATTATATGCACCGCACCGGTCACTGGTTAGGCATGGATGTACACGATGTTGGCGATTATAAAGTGGATGATGAGTGGCGTTTGTTAGAGCCGGGTATGGTGCTGACAGTGGAACCCGGTTTATATATCCCGCAAGGATCAAAAGGTGCAAAACGCTGGTGGGACATCGGCGTGCGCATTGAAGACGATGTACTGGTGACAAAAGATGGCCACGATGTTTTAACCAAGGCACTGGTTAGTGAAGTGGATGATATCGAAGCCTTGATGGCAAAGTAAGTCGTAAATTATAAGCTGTAGCCGGCAGCGCTAAGACAGAAAGGCAAGAGCTAAAGTAAAGGGTTTATCACTCAGTAATTTATAGAGCACATTTTAAGGTCATGAATAAAAAATACGATGTAGTGATTGTCGGCGGTGGAATGGTCGGTGCCAGTCTGGCGGTTGCGCTAAAGGACAGTGGCAAGTCGATTGCAATCATTGAAGCGTTTAGCTGGCAGGGACAACGGCAACCAAGTTTTGATGACCGCTCTATTGCACTTTCTTACGGTTCAAAAAAGATTCTTGAAGGCATGGATTTATGGCCGTTACTGAAAGACCGTTGTGAACCCATTAAAACCATCCATATTTCAGATCGCGGCTCATTCGGTGCTACCCGCCTGTACCATCATGAAGAGCAGGTTGAAGCACTGGGTTATGTGATTGAAAATCGCGTGATGGGTGAAGTGTTGCAGGCGCAGCTGCAAGCGCTGAAGCAGGTGGATATACTCATGCCGGCGACAGTAGAAGAGATCCAAGAATCCGCTGAAGAGGTTACACTCAGCATCAGTCAGCACGGTGAGCGCACAGAGCTGACAACATCATTGCTTATTGCAGCCGATGGCGCGATGTCAAAAGTACGAAGCATGGCCGGCATCAGTCATCATAAAAGTGATTACCAGCAGTCAGCTATTATCGCCAATATCAGCACAGAAAAATTTCATAACTCGGTGGCGTTCGAGCGTTTTACAGAAACCGGTCCGCTGGCTTTTTTACCGATGACAGAGCACAGAGTGTCTGTGGTCTGGACCATAAGGCGGGAAGATGAAGCGGAGCTGATGCAGCTGACTGATGAGGCTTTTTTGCAAAAATTGCAACAGCGTTTTGGTTTCCGCCTGGGGCGGCTGCAAAAAACAGGTAGCAGAAATGTATACCCGCTGGCTTTGACCGAAGCAGAGCAGCTGGTTAAAGAGCGCCTTGTGGTTATCGGTAATGCGGCGCATGGCCTGCACCCGGTGTCCGGTCAGGGTTTTAATCTGGCTCTGCGTGATGTCGCATTACTGGCGGAAAAAATTCAAAAAGAAGGGATAGAGCAGCCGTCTCTGTGGCTGGCTGATTATGCGGCTTTACGGCAAAAAGATATGCAGCGAGTGTTTCGTTTTACCGATTCGCTGGTGAAAATTTTCTCCAACAGTTTTATGCCGCTGGCGCATGCCAGAGCAGCGGGTTTGATGATGGTCGATTGTCTGCCATCATTGCGCCATCTGTTAGCAAAACAGAGCATGGGTTTAACGGGAAAAATGTCACGACTGATGCGCGGGATATCTTTACGATAACTCATAAGACGAAGACTATTCACAGTTGATGCTAAAAAATATGAAAGATAAATATGATGTGATTATTGTCGGTGGTGGCATGGTTGGTTCAACACTGGCCTGCGCGTTAGCGGATACGAATTTACAAATCGCTGTGATAGAAAAAAATATCCCAGACGATATCCAGCAAAATGATGATTATGATTTAAGGGTCTCGGCCATCAGTCACTCGTCGCAAAATGTTTTTGAATATCTGGGTGTGTGGCAGGGGATAACAAAACGTCGTTGCTGTGCTTATGAGAAAATGCAGGTATGGGATGCGCAAGGTGACGGCGAAGTTATTTTTGATGCGGCAGACAGTGGCGTCAGAGAGCTGGGCCATATCATTGAAAACAAAGTGATTCAGCTGGCTTTACTTGAGCGAATAAAAAGCCACGATAATATCGATCTGATCAGTGGCCGGTCTGTCAGTAGTATCAATTATCAGGCGGAAAATAGTCAGATTACACTGGAAAATAATGCAGTATTAAACTGTCACTTATTAGTCGGTGCCGACGGCGCGCAGTCAATGGTGAGAGAGGCGGCAGCGATTGACCTCGACGTGGCCGAATATGATCAGAAAGGCATCGTCTGTGTGGTGACACCAGAGATGCATCATCAGCACACCGCGTGGCAACGTTTTTTAAGCACCGGACCGCTGGCCTTTTTGCCCTTGGCATCAGGACAGTGTTCCATCGTCTGGTCTGCTGACTCTGCCGAAGCGGATCGTATCATGATGCTGGATGATGAGGCATTTCGTAACGAGCTGTTGCTGGCGTTTGATAGAAGATTAGGGCGGATAGAGAGTATCAGTAGCCGCGCGGCTTTTCCGTTAATCAGGCGGCATGCACAAGAATATATCAAGCCGGGTCTGGTGCTGGTCGGCGATGCCGCGCATACCATTCACCCGCTGGCAGGACAGGGTGTTAATCTGGGTCTGATGGATGCAGCCAGTCTGGCGGAAGTGCTGACAACGGCGATAGAGCATCGTCGAGACTTTGCCTCGTATCAGACGCTGAGGAAATACGAACGCTGGCGTCGCGGTGAAAATCAGCTAATGATGTATAGTATGAGTGGTTTTAAAAACCTGTTTGGAAATAAAAATACTTTCATCAGTAAGGTCAGAAATTTGGGTTTAAATCTGGTACAGAAAAGCGATCTCGCTCGCTCATTATTAATGCGCCGGGCCATGGGGTTTGAGGGCGACCTGCCAGCCATGGCAAGAGATAAGTTTGATAATAAAAACCGTCAGCATCAGGCAGGTCTGTGAAGCTGGCTTTTCATTCGCTGATCGGTCTGGCTGGTGTGCATCGCAGGGAAAATAAACGCGCCCAGTTCTGGGATAAGGTATTGCAATGGCCGATGTTAATGTTAGCACTGTGGATGCCGTTTCAGTTTTATCTGGATTATCAGGTTGGACTTGAGAGCTCGGAAACCGTTTTTTTTGACTGGATTGTCTGGTGGTTTTTTGTCATTGAATCCTCACTGCTGGTTTTGCTGGTGGATAATAAGTGGAAATATCTGCGAACCAACTGGATGAATATCTTTATAATCGTGGCCGGACTGCCGATAATTCTCTGGGGTTACTCACCGCTGGCGGCCATTTTAAGAAGCCTGCGCCTGTTGTTAATGGCGGGGCTGATCTTTCGCCTGACTAAAACGGCAAGAAAAATCTTAAATAAGAATCAGCTGGGTAAAACACTGATCGCTTCGCTGTTACTGGTGTTTATTTCAGGCGTTATTATTTCTGCTATTGATCCTGGCTTTGAAACGCCGGCAGATGGTATCTGGTGGGCACTGGTGACCATCACTACGGTGGGTTATGGCGATTACACACCGGTAACTGCACCGGGACGCATTTTTGCATCGGTACTGATTCTTGCCGGTGTGGTGTTATTGTCACTGGTGACGGCGAACCTCGCAGCTTATTTTGTTGAAAAAGAAGTGGAAAAGGACGTAGAAAAAGAAACAAAAGACGAAGAGAAATATCTGGATAAAGTGATTAAAAGGCTTGACTCACGTCTGGATAAAATAGAGCGACAGTTGCAGGAAGTGTCGGAAAAAGTGTCAACCAACAAAAAATAGTCCTGCCCCGCAATTATTGTCTTTCTGTATAGATGGTCGTGGCTCAGGCATTATCGGCTGATAGCCAAAATAATCAGTGAACAAATAAATTGTTGTTTGAACAGAACTCTCGTCTGTTACTCCTTAAAAAACGTTTACGCAGAGCTTATTACAGTCGAGATAAAGCTTGCCGGCATGCTTGCAGTAGGCGTATCAATATTCGTAGCAATACAATAATAGTAAAACCTGATAACTGTTCTTAAATGTGTCTGATATTTCAGATTTGTTAACATTTCGTTGTTTCTGCTTAAACCGCTAAAAAGCCAGATTTTCTTACCTATACTCATTGAATATTAAAAAAGTAGCGCTATCAGCGGACGTTACTCTATTCACTGGGAAACAGGTTTTATGCTGCGCCAGGTCGTATTTATTGTTTTATGTTGTGCTTTTCAGCCAGTACTGGCACTGGAGGCACCAGCTGGTCTGCATTTTGATGTAAATAGCTATGAAGTGCTTGGTGATAATCCGCTTAGCCCGGAAACGATTGCAAAGATTTTAAAGCCCTATCTCGGTCGTCACTATGGACTTGATGGCCTTTCATCAGCCGTTGAAGAACTGGAAAGGCAACTCAAACAACAAGGTGATAGCTTTCACCGTGTAGTGGTTGAGCCGCAGTCTTTACGCGACGGTGTAGTCAGATTACGCATGCTTGAGTTTAAGCTTGGCACTATTATTGTTTCTGGTCAGAAAAATTTCTCTGCGCAAAATATAAAGCAAAGTCTGCCTTCTCTGGTGACAGGTCGTGCACCGAATACACGATTATTGAGCCAAAACCTGGCGATTGCTAACGAGCACCCTGATAAAACAATGCAGATGATTTTTAAAGAAGGGGAAGCGCAAAATACAGTCGATATTGAACTGCAAGTGGCCGACAAATCACCGCACACCCGTTATGCAAAATTAGCCAATAACGGCACGGAGCAGACGGGAGAGTTTCGACTGGGTCTGGGATATCAGTACAGTAACCTGTTTGATAAAGACCATATTGCGAGTATCAATTTCAGTACCTCTGTTGAACAGCCGGAGAGTGTTTCTCAGTGGGTACTGAGCTATAGCCTGCCGTATTATAGCAGAGGAGATTTGCTGTCTTTTTATCTCAGCGACTCAGCTATCGACACAATCAGTACAGCGGAGGGGCTGGCAGGTAACTTTAATGTTAATGGCAGTGGTCGGGTGATCGGTACACGTTACCTGCAGGGTTTTAAAAAAATAAAAGCTTACCGGCAAAAAGTGATTTATGGTTTTGATTATAAAACATTTAATAATCAGATTTTATTTCAGGGTAACCCGACAGCCGGAACTAATGAATTGCAAAGTGTACCGCTGTCTGTTGAATATGAATTATCCAGAGCCGTTGCGGTGTCATCTTTTAAACTGAATGTGTCGCTTTATCAGAACCTGATCGATGATCAGGATGCCTATGATCTTGAAAGCAGAAAACCGGATAGCAACTGGAACTTGCTGCGCATGAAGCTGAAATATGATGTGCCGTTTGGCGATTATTTACTGCGTCTGAGAATGCATGGTCAGTATGCTGCTAAGCCATTAATTTCGGCAGAACAGTACGGTGTGGGCGGCAGTGATTCGGTCAGAGCTTATGCAGAAAGAACCGTCTTAGGTGACCGTGGTTATAGCATGAATATAGAGTTCTGGAGCAGTGCGAAAAATAATAAATTTAACTGGCTAGGATTTTATGACTTTGCGGAAACGACATTTATAGAAGATATCGGCACCGGCATATTAAAACAGCGACCGTCTTCATTCGGTGCAGGTTTGCGCTGGCGCTGGAAACGTAATGTCAGTGTTTCTGCGGATATGGCTGTGGCGCAGCAAGATATTGGCGAGATAGAAAGCGGTGATGCAAAACTCCATTTAAATATGATCTACCAATACTGAGTTAACTATGAAGATACGATCATTATGCAGCCATGGACACGTCATTAAACTATTAATGCTAGTAGGTGTGTTAATGCAGTCGTCAGTGAGCGTGGCTGCAACGGATATTGGTTATGTCGATTATGCGCGTGGTGTGGTAACAGCGCAGCATCATGAAGCGGGTAGCCGTATCATGGGGAAATCAGCAAGAGTTTTTGAAAGTGATACGATTACGACCGCCAACAGAAGTTTTGCCATTATAAAAATGAAAGATGGTTCACATATTACGATACGGCCAAATTCAAGTCTTTCCGTGGAAAAATATATTGCGAGAAATTCCGCGAATGACAGTGCTATTTTGCATCTCTTCAAAGGTGGTATTCGCGCTATTACAGGATTTATAAGTAAAAAACGCGTTGATGCTTTTAAAATTAAAACGTCGGTAGCGACGATAGGAATAAGGGGGACTGAGTTTGATGCGCGTTTGTGTATGAGTGATTGCGCGAATGAAGCCAAACGATATGGAAAAAACAAAACAGATGAAACGCAATTTGTGACAGGGCGAATTGCTTTTCTGCGCGGTCAACTCAGCGCAACGGATAAACATAAAAAAACCCGCCAGCTGTTTAATGGCGGTCCTTTATATGAAGGGGATACATTAAAAACGGGGTTGTCGTCATTCGCGGTACTGGCATTTAAAGATAAAAGCAGGATAACACTGCAGTCAGATTCCATCTTTGAAATTAAAAAAATGTATTTTGAAGAAGACAAACCTGATCTGGGTTCATCTTTTATGATATTGATACGCGGTGGTTTACGTGCCGTCAGCGGACTGATTGGCAGAACCAATAAAAATGCCTATAAAATGCAGACGCCTGTAGCAACCATCGGCATACGCGGTACCGGTTATGATATTCAGTGCGAAGGTGACTGTGTCGCAGAATCACCAAAGGCGCTGCTGACTCCGCTGGAACAAATCCTGAATGCTTTAATCAAACCGGCTATTGCTGCATTTGATGGTGAGGGAATGTACGCGCATGTCTGGAGTGGCGCAATAGAATTACAAAACAATGCCGGTAGTCAGATAATTAAAAACAGTCAAACCGCCTTTCTGAGTAATATGAATAGCCTGCCAAGAATGTTGCCAGAAGTGCCATTTTTTATGCGTTCAACGCCGGCACCAAGACCGGATAAAGTTGAGATCAGTCGTTCCCTGTTCAAAGAAAATGAAATGCAAAAAACCGAGCCCGGATTGTATGTCTCGGTCTATGACGGTCATGTAAGTGTGACAGATACCCAGGGTGGAAGAGTAGATCTTGGCAAAGGTGAGGCAGGCTTTGCCGGTGAGCCAACAGAAAAGCCGGCCGCAGCGTTACGCTTAAATGGTATTCCTGCCTTCCAGTCAAATGATGCCTACCCACGGCCGGAGTCATTCAGTGAGAGCTGGGAAAATCTGTTCAATGATGCCACCAATTCAGATGAAAATAAGGATCTTGAATGCAGCGCGCAATAACAGGAGATGAATATGAAAGCCGTTAATATGGTCTCAGCCATTTCAATCCTGCTTAGTCTGGGAATGCTGTCGCAGCATGCCGTGGCAAATCCCGCAGGAGCGCAGGTGGTTAACGGTCAGGTGACATTCTCGCAGCCCGATATCAGCACATTACACATTAATAACAGCCATGGCGCTATTATTAACTGGCAGAGCTTTTCTGTTAATGCCGGTGAAATAACGCATTTTCAGCAAAGCGGTGCAAACAGTGCGGTATTGAATCAGGTGACTGGAAATAACGCGTCAAATATTTTTGGCAGCCTGACGTCAAACGGACAGGTTTATTTAATTAATCAGCACGGGATTGTTTTTGGTGAAAGTGCCGTGGTTAATACAGCCGGCTTTATCGCCTCAACGTTGAATTTATCAAATCAGGATTTTTTGCAGGGGAAATTAAATTTTTCCGCTGTCAATGCAGCCGGTATTTTAAATCAGGGTTATATTACCGCAGGAGCAAATGGCGATATCGCACTGATCGCGCCGAATATAATTAATGAGGGGGTGATCAGAGTTGAACAAGGTGATGTGATTCTTGCGGCCGGTGAGAAAGTAACCTTAAGCAGTTTTAGTGCTTCTGAGATTGGCTTTGAAATACAGTCAGAAAATAACACCGTTACTAATTTAGGCTCGGTGTTAACGGAAGGCGGAGCCGTCGGTATGTTTGCCGGCAGCCTGCATCATTCCGGAGATATTTCTGCGAATGCGCTTGCGACGGATGAGAGCGGCAATATAGTCCTTGTTGCAAAAAATAATCTGACAGTAACAGACAACGCCGTCATTAGCGCAGATGGTGCTAGTGGTGGTACGGTCGTTATTCAAAGTGAAACAGCAATGACGCTGGTGTCCGGTAGCGTGACTGCAACAGGAAATAACGGCAGCGGGGGAGTTATCGATGTGCTGGGTAAGCAGGTAGCTGTTATCAATAATGCCAGTATCGATGCTTCAGGCAGTGAAGCTGGCGGGCAGGTTCATATTGGCGGTAACTATCAGGGCAACGGCGGGTTACAAAATGCCGTGGCAACATTTGTAGCTAAAGATACCGTCATCAGTGCCAATGCGATTGAGGCAGGTAACGGTGGTGAAATCATTGTCTGGGCGGATGATGCTACAAGAGTACATGGTTCAATAAGTGCGCATGGCGGACTACTAAGTGGTGACGGTGGTTTTGTTGAAACTTCAGGTAAACAGTTTCTGGATGTTAGTGGTATTGAATTAAATCTGGCTGCCGTGAATGGCAATAATGGCGAGTGGTTACTCGATCCGGTTGATATTACCATTTCAAGTGCGATCGATTCCGGCACAGTGCTGACAAATTTCCCCGACTTCTCATCAAGCACAGCATCCAATATTAATATTCTGACACTGGATAATGCGTTAAACAGTGCCAGTGTCACCATTGCGACCAGTGGTGGTGCCGGTGGCGCCGGCGATATTACTCTTGATACCGTGCTGAGTTTTAATCTGGGTAATACCTCGGTGTTAACGCTTAATGCCGATAATAATATTGTCATTAGTGGTAACGGCTCTGTCGCGGTTTCAGGAGCCAGTGATCTCACTTTAAATTTTAATGCTAAAAATGATATTGCAGTGCAGGGAACTTTATTGGCCACCGATAGCAGTACGCTGACAATGAACTTTGTTGCCGATAGTGATGCCACTAATGTTGGTGCAATAGATATGACAGGGCTGGTGAATACTAACGGTGGCAATGTCAGCCTGACGGCCGCAACGGCAATTGTTTTCAGCCAGGATGCTGATATCAGTACAGGTCTTGGCTCTCTGGGCATTGTTACTACCGCGGGTGATGTGCTGTTGCAGTCAACGGCAAGTCTGGCAGCCGATTTAATTTCTTCTAAACCATTCTCAAT
>Ga0224506_10002542_pt1 | contig 12359 bp, 18 predicted proteins | sample SF_Jan12_sed_USG_2_FD_169108 | JGI IMG/M metagenome (GOLD analysis project Ga0224506, IMG submission 169108) | Sediment microbial communities from San Francisco Bay, California, United States - SF_Jan12_sed_USGS_8_1 | ecosystem: Environmental > Aquatic > Marine > Sediment | place: USA...
TCTTGAACTAAACCCAGAGACAATCTCTACTCTTCTCTTGAAAAGTCTTGAAAGTTCCTTCATCAACTCTCTGTTAACTCTACCCTTCACCGGAGTTTCTCGACAAAACACTACGAGTTTATCTTCATCAGTCTGTATCTGGAATTTCTTTGAGTTTGGCTTAACGTACACGTCTAGGACTATTCCTTGAGCAGTTTTCCACAGTTTCATGTCATTGCCACAACTTTCTAACTTCATAGGTTTCTAACTCAAAAGAGGATTTAGAGGTTTACGTGCGCTTACACGGGGAGTAGGGGCTGTTCGTAGTTTGCTACGGGATTTCTCCCAACAAACGTCACTCAGAATAACGTCAGTATCAAGGTCGCAAAGCCGGTGATCGGTCTGCTACTTTCTCATCTCATACAAGCCATTTAGAGAGTAGACCTCTTTCCACACGGTTTCGAAGCGCTCTTTGTCGACATGCGGCTTCTTGATCATTCGGAGTAGAATCTCCTGCTGTTGTTCGGTAATACTCTGTTTCGAGTAGAGTTGGAGAGCGTACATGGAGAAGTCGCGAACGATGAAGTCAAAGATTTGGTCGAGCAGTGCGTTACTTATGTCGTAGATTCTTGCATTTTCAATGATTAATTGCCCGTAGACTACCAGTGTGAATAGTTCACCCAAATTCAACAGGAAGTCAAGGTCCTTTGCCTGTTCATCAGGTGGGGTTGCTTGAGTCATGAACTCGATGAAGACTTCCAGCTGCTCTTTGAAGATGTTCACGTTTGGAAGATCGACACTGCCATAGGCGATTCTGTAGTCATGGAATCGGATTAGGCTAAGACCCTTCGTGATGCCCTGATTGAAGAGAAAATCATCGTCTTTGGCATCATCAACCCTTGGAATCTCGGGGAACTCTTCCGGCATGAAGAAGTAGGCGGGCATGAACTTGATGATCTGCGCCATGTTCACGTGAACCGTTCCTTCCAGCTTCGGCAACGTTCGAATGTCTCTTGCTGCTTGGGAGAAGTATGTTTCTGCTTCAAATCCGCGGGCGGCAATGACATCCCACAGCAGGTTGATTACATCCTCTCCCTGACTCGTCACCTTCATCTTGACTATGCTATTGTAGAGGATGTATCGCCTGTCTTTAGGAGAGGCAGTCCGCATGTAGTCTCCGGCGCGCAGCGCGAACAGTTTCATTGCTACAAGACGGGTGTATGCATCTACGAATAACTGTCTGATGTGCGGGAAGTCCGTGACATACATACCGTAGAGGTTGCGGTTGGCTGCGTGGGTGATAGCCTCGTAAAACGCGTGGGTACAAATCCCAATCGACGCCCAGCCAAGGTTATACTTGCCTACGTTAACCGTGTTGAGCGTACAATCCCATGCGTCTCGCCCTTTCGAGAGGATGTCTGCTTCCGTTATGGGATAATCGTTGAGCCTGAATTCAGCAACGTATGACTGAGCATTCACCAAGTTTCTCACACACTCGTATTTCTCGTGTTGGGAGTCCACCACAAAGAACGCATAGCTGCCATACTTCTCGTCTTCCAGGTCGCTGGGTTTGTCCGTCTTCGCGAAGATGGAGACAAGGCTGGCTTTGTTTCCGTTGCCGATGTAGTACTTGCTGCCCTCAGCCTCGTACTCGCCATCGCCAAGTACCTTGAGCAACGTTTCCGTCGAATATAGATCCGCGCCGTGTTCTTTCTCACTCAGGCCAAAACCGAATATCCCGCCCTCCTTGAGCAGCTGGGCGGTCTTCTTCTTCACGTCCTCATTCTTGCTCATCCATATCGGACCTAGTCCGAGAATGGACACCTGCCAAGTATACCAGTAATGCAACCCATAGAAGGCAAGTATCTCGTTGAACTCCATTATGCGCCAGGTATCCCAACGGGAGTCAGCATCGCCGTATCCCTTTGGCGTCAATAGCTTGGCGAATATCTCCTCCTTTTTCACAAAATCAAGAAAGTCCTGATACCAGACCCTTTCCTGGTCGTCATTCTTCAGCTTGACCTTTCCTTTGTTCTCAAAGAACTCTATCGTCTTCAGCATGATGTCACGGGATTCTTCATCCGGATACTCACGAGTGTGCTTGTGGGGATTCAACAAGAGCATATTCTCACCTCTTGCCAAGGAGTCCAGTGCCTAGTTCTTGATAATATGTGTTCTGGCGTTCGCGCGTGCTTATGCCTCTCTAGGGCCTGTCGAAGTAAATGCTTTTACCCTTTGCAGAAATCGGAATCCCAATGATGACTGTTGCTCCAGGCAGTAAATTCAGCCGCCTCGCCGCAGTTCCAATCCGATACATTATCCGATTGTCAACATTAAGAAGACTAGCTGTTTTCACAGCAGACCCTAACGCGATTCCAAGATCAAGAGCTTTAAAAACACAAGTTGGCCCCACAAAGTCTAGACCCGCCTTTTTCTCTGCTTCATCGAATTCACCGCAAGTGGCGTAGCCACAGGCTCCGCAGTCCATTCTGAAACTCCATGTTCCCTGAACGCCTATCAGCACCGCAGCCTCGGAATCCCTCAAGTTCTTGGCGTCTCGCTTGAAGCCCTCGATTTTTCTTTCCTCACCTATTTTGTCCATTTCCTCCGCCAAAGCTTCTTTTTCTTTTCCAACGACAACCATTGTCAGGATGTCGTCTACGCCGCCGGATTTCGGGGCTGTCCTAGCTGAAACAAGCATCAGCCTAGAGGCGTGTAGCAGTGCCTCCCTCTCACCTTCATCGCTTCTAATTATGGGCATGATTTTTCACCTTTCCCTTCTAACCTCCATCTCTTATGTAGGTGGATCAAGTATAAAGGGCTGAAAAATTGAGAAGATAAACGTTGTGCACATCTACATAAAAGGGGGCCTTCAAAGGTGGTCTTTGTTTGGGTCAAGGTAACCCTGCGATTGCCGTTTCAAATATTTTCTTGAGAAGCTCCAGAACAAACGTCAACTGTCCAGTGTGGAGTCCGATGGCTAGGAACGTTAAACCAGAAAGCAGGAGAAGGGAACCTATAACCCTTTTTTCCGGCAAATCCATAAACTGGAGCCTTCCACTGATTCAATTGAATAACACGGTGACTACTATTTAAGAGATTTTCATTTAATTGCTCGAGGTGCCTTTCATGCTGAGGCGCTTATGTTCAGCCATCGTGCACCTATCCATCACAACTGTTAAACCGGCGTTTCTTGCTCGCCTCGCCGCTTTTTCATTAACTATTCCAAGTTGCATCCAGATTACACGAGGATTTCCCAGCTTCTTCTTTAGTTCGATTGCTTGATCAACGATGGGCGACACATCTTTGGCAGATCTGAAGATGATGACGATTTCTATGGTCTCAGGCACGTCAACCAAACTCTTGTAACACTCCTCTCCCAAGATCACTTCGGCAAAAGGATTAATTGGAATAATGCGGTAACCCTTAGTCTTCAGGTACTTCGCTACCTTGTAGCTTTCCTTGGCAGGGTTCCAGGACAATCCCACAACCGCTATGGTTTTGTACTTTTCTAAAATAGATCTTATTTCCTCTGCGCTCAATACTCTTAACATCCTTGAAGTTCAAATCTTGTGTTCAAGGAGTTTTTCACCTATTTTCTGAATAGTTGCTATTCCTTTTGAATCTTCTGTATATTTCAGCGGTGTCTCTCCTTCCCTGTCTGCCTTCAATGTAGTTTCGTCGTGGGGAACCAAAGCAAGTATAGAAATCTTGTTTTTGGCTGCAAACCGTTGAATCATTTCACCTTCACTTGAGTCCCTAACCTTGTTTCCAACCATAAAAGCTTTCTTGATCCCAGCTTCAGTGGCTAATCTATAGATTTTCTTCGCCGTCTCCAGCGACTTTAGGCTGGAATCCGCAACTATAAGCATGGTGTCCACGTGCTTAGCGGTTCCCCTTCCCATATGTTCCACTCCCGCTTCCATGTCCATGACCACAACCTCGTCTCGCTCAACGATCAAGTGCCGAAGCAACGCCCTAATTACGGCATTGGCGGGGCAGGTGCACCCTGCGCCAGCGGACCTAACGGTTCCCATAACGAGCAGGTTCATGCCGTAGGGCGATTTCACACCAAACTTTTCAACTATGTCGTCAACGGTGAAGGAAAGGCGGTACACTCCTTCATAGTTGGTGCGGGTCTTTGATTCTAGTAGTTGGCTGTTCTCGGATACCGGAACAATTTTGTTTGCTTCGTCTAGAGGTATGCCTAAGGTTAGGGCTAGATTAGGAGAAGGATCGGCGTCGATGGCCAAAACTTTAAACCCCTTCTTCGCAAAAAAATCGGCGAGAACACCTGCAACGAAGGTTTTGCCAACTCCCCCCTTGCCGGAAACCGCGATTTTCACATGCTTTCCCCGTTTTGTTAAACTATATTCCTGTCTATTTACGTTTTCTAGATACTACGTTTATCTTTTTGCATAAAGATTTAAACGCCTTTTGTGCAAGAAGACGTTGAGGCGAAATTGTTTGGAGGCTTGGGGAGCCGCGAAAAACGCGTTAGAAAATGTGCTTGAGGCTGTTGCTGGCGAGAGCATCCTCATAGTCTGCGACGACGAAAAAATGGAAGTCGGAAAAGCGTTTGCAAACGGATCTCTAGCACTTGGGCTATGGACAAGAATGATAATTCTTCAAGCAACGAAAAAACCAAGAACCGAAATTCCAGAGAGGCTTCTCGAGGTCTTTACCCAGCAGAAACCTGACTTATACGTTAACCTTATGCGGGGGATCCGTGAGGAGACACCTTTTCGGATAAAAATCATAAAGATGGAGACTCGTGACCGCAAGTCGCGTTTGGGACACTGCCCCGGGGTAACAATTGACATGCTTACCGAAGGTGCCTTAGCGCTTACACCTCAAGAACATAAGAACATGCAGAGCCACGCAGGAAGGCTCATTCAAGCCTTGAACGGAGCGATAGAAGTGGAGATACACAATCCTGCTGGAACCAACTTAACATTGAGCACAGAAAAACGAGAGTTTTTTACAGATACAAAGCTGGACTGGAAGTCCATGAAATGGATGAATCTGCCTACTGGTGAGGTTATCGTGGCGCCCGTTGAAGATTCGTTGAATGGCAAACTTGTATGCGACATGGCAATCGGCGGAATAAGCAAGGTAAAAACACCTGTGGAAGTGGTTGCCAAAAACGGCAAAGCCGAAAAGCTGCTTTCCAAAGACAAGAACATTTTGCGCAAAGTGAAAGGCACATTCGAGACAGATGACTGGTCTGACATCGTTGGCGAATTCGCCTTCGGAATCAACCCCAAAGCAAGATTTGTAAACGAGTTTCTTGAAGCAGAGAAAATCTTGGGAACAATACATGTAGCTTTCGGAGCGAACACTGATATGCCTGGAGGCAAAAACCCGTCAAAAAATCACATTGACTTGTTGATCTCTAAACCCACGGTAAAAGTGAAAAAAGAAGATGAAATAGTCATCACAGTTCTAGAAGAGGGACACTTCAAAATCTAAACAAAGCTTCAAGTTTTCTCAAACAACTACTTCTTAGCTGTTTGCAAGATCAAGCGCTCCGATTGCACATCTACTTCTTCGATTGTGCAATTTTCAAAGCTTTTTGAAACACCCAATATGTTTCTAACTGTAACTTTGTTTCCATCCACCTTCGCGTAGACAGCATCCTTAAACACTATTTTATCTTGGAGTAACACGCTAAACTCGCACATCTTTATCCCCTTCGAAACACTTCCACAGTCTTTACGAGACAGTTAACCTCATATAAGCTTATTGAAAGTTGAAGTTCTAGTCGAGTTTCTTGCTGCCTGACTCTGCAAAAGACTTCAACTTCGTGTAAGCTTGCTTCGGCTCTCTGGAACCAATAACAAGTTTTTCAAAGGGGCAGATATCAGTTTTATCATGGTTGAGGATGTTTGGAACCTCATTTTCAAACTGGTAGATAATGTCGTTGTCTTCAAACACTCTGATTCCTTCTTCGCTTATCGTAACCGCGAACACAGAAGACACTTCAGAATAGACGCAAAGCATGGCTGCAGCCGCCCCAACAATTTTGTCTGCCACCGCGGATGCAACTAATCTCTTGCCCAACTTCTCAATGGCTTGCAGAAAATCGCCTACCCCTTGAGATCTGGTTTCAAAAATGACTTTACCTTCTTTCACTATTACAAGGGTGAGGTCTCTATCTTTCAGCCTTGACTTTGCAAGTTCTAGGTCTCGGTCTCGCACCTTCATCTCTCAATCTACGACGCAAACTTTAGAAAAACGTTTACCTTCTCCTTATTATGAATAACTCTTCCTCTGGCATAGAAGCAAGAAGATAAGCCAGTTTCCGAACTTCCTCGGGCGGAACATTTTCAGACAGCAACTCATTTTTCAATCTCTCAAACGCGGTCGGATCAACTGCAACAGTCACCTGTTCTCCTCTTTGAAGTTCAAATCTCGCCGCAATTCCCGAGGAACTCCTCAACCTCAGTTTTTTGTTCCCAATCGTGCACTTAGTTGCCACCTGGATCCCGTCTACAACACAGGAAAACGGAACAGAATACTTCAACATCGCCGTTACGCGCAACTTCTCGTCGTTCCTTTTCACTTTTAATTCTCCGATACCGATGAGGCCTATCCTAACGCCTAATGTGAGAAAGGGACCTAGATGTCCATGAAACTCTTCGGCTTTTCTAAGGATAGCGTCCAATTTCTCTGTTCGATCTTGTTTTGACATCACCATTTGACACCACCGTTCCGTTACCGCAGAATCTCAGCTATTTTGACTCGAAACAGTATGAAATGAGCGAGTAAGACGCTAATCACGTCCTCGAAAAGAAGCTTAAGAAGGATTGCTTGAACCAGAGGTTGGGGCATGTTCATGAGGTAGACATCCGTCACATAAACGTAAGGAGATTGAACGATATATGCTCCCAGCACAGAGATCACCTGAGGTATGATTGGTCTTCCTCCCATTCTCTTAAGACGAAGATAAAACAAGCCTGTGAAAAAGCCGAGTATTGCGTTTCCCGGCAAGATGTAAAGATTCGGCGCGGGAAGATTGAAGGCCATTGTTGTTGCGCCTATGAATCCTACTAGTCCGCCGATCCATGGACCCAACGCTAGCCCCGAAAGAATCATTGGTAATTGCATGAGGTGAATTTTGGTTAAACCTATAGGAATGGAAAACAAGCCTAAAACGTTGGCTACAGCACACATAACTGCTGTGAACGCGATTAGTTTGGAGGTCAGCCTTCGATTTTGCCGTGACATGGTAACACCCTTTCTATTACGGGTATTACTAACATCGATAAAAGCTTTATGACCAGCAGGCTAACGATAACTGGGAGAAGGCATGACCAAGATTGTTCGTGTCGGCGTCACTTTTCCACCGGACTTGCTGAGAGAGTTGGATAAAACAATTGAAAAGATGGGCTACGACAGCAGATCAAAGGCCATTCAGGACGCGGTTAGATCTTTCCTCACTGAATACCGACTACTCCAGAAACAGAAGGGAACGAGCGCCGGTGTGCTAGTGATGGTTTACGACCATGAAGTTAAGGGTTTGGAGGACGCCTTAATCGAAACCCAGCATAAACACCGCCATGTGATCTACTCCTCTTTGCACGTTCACTTGAGCGAGCGAGAATGCCTCGAGGCTGTAGCGGTTAAGGGTGACGCAGACGAAATCAGAAAACTAGCTCAAGAGTTGGCGACGAAGAAAGGAGTTAAACAGATTAGGTCAACCATTATTTCTCCATAAAGGCGATTAGATTCTACACTACTGGACTATCGAGACCATTCTTTCCAATGCCTTTCTAGCCTTCCTCGCCACAGAGTTGGGAACCGTAACGGGGTATCTCTTCTCCTTGAGAGACCGGTAGACTCTCTCCAGAGTGTTCAATTTCATGTTGGGGCAAATGGCTCCATCATAGGCCGGAATGAACATCTTTCCCGGATTTTCTTTCTTAAGGCGGTGGATGATTCCAACCTCTGTTCCGATTATGTATTTCTCTGCAGACGATTCCTTTGCATACCTACAAATCTGGGAGGTGCTTCCAACAAAGTCAGCTATAGGTTGGACGTCTGGAGTGCACTCCGGATGCACAGCGACAACAGCGTCTGGGTGCTCCTCCTTCAAGAGTAAAACATCTTCTTTGAGAAAGAGCACGTGGGTTGGACAGAAACCATCCCTAGGAATCGGAATAACCTTCTTCCCAGTCTTTTGCTGAACATTCCACGCAAGGTTATGGTCAGGACCAAAAAGCACAGTATCCGCGTCAAGAGAGTTGACAACCTTTACGGCGTTGGCTGAGGTGCAGCAAACGTCGCATTCAGCCTTAGCCTCAGCAAGCGTGTTGACGTAGAGAACAACAGGCACCTTCGGATATCTCTTCTTCCACAGTCTAACCTCCTCAGCAAGAAGCATGTGGGCCATCGGACACCTCGCGCCAAGACTCGGGATAAAAACCCTTTTGTCAGGGTTTAAGATAGCGGCTGACTCAGCCATGAAGTCAACAGCCGAAAAAACTATCATCCTTGCATCTCTTTCTTCCATGGCCCTTCTACACAGCCCAATGCTGTCACCCACATAGTCGGCTAAGTCCTGAATCTCTGCCCTCTGATAGTTGTGGGCCATTATTAATGCTCTTTTTTCCTTCTTCAGCTTCAATAGGTTATCGACAAGCGTCACAGTTTCCTCCTCACATGGGGGGTTGATGAGTTTGACGATCTAACGGCTTCGAATTGAGAGATTTCCTAAGCACACGGAAACATATATGTTTGCCGTTTATGAAGATGAAAAGGCAAGACGGCGCGTCTCTACTTTGTTGGACCTTGTCACTGCACTGGCTCCAAAGTTGTTAGCAAAATCGCAGAAGCCTTCGTGGATCGCTGCCGTCGTCTTCATACAGGAGACATTGTTGAGTCGTAGAGACGCAAGATTTTTTGTGCCTATTTGTCGATGGTTAGCCAGTTTTTTACACTAATGTCTATTTGTTTACTTGGTGTGGTTTTTCTTTTTTGGGTGGTGACGTCTAGGGGGCGCTCGAATGAATGGACGGTTTCAGTCATTATGCGCGCGAAAGTGTAAGAAGTTCTACTAGCTCTCTCCATTTATCGACAAACTTGAGTCCTTTCTGGGTTGTTGCATACTTGGTTAAGCTGTGATGAACTTCCAGAAGCCCCCGTGATTGTAGTTGAGAAAGATACTTCTGGAGCATTCGCCACGACAGGTTTGTCCTGTACATCACTCTCGTCTTGGTCTGCGGTTGCTTGCATAAAACCAGAATTTCTGCCATAATTTCGAGACTATTCCTCTTCGCCATCAACATCGCTTCCTCAGATGTGAGAAAAGTACCAAACTTCTAGCGCATTTTCCTCTGCAACCAGACTCGCGTCCAATTTTTCCTCGCGTTTACGCGTTATGAAAACTGATTCTCCACGTTCGATATGCTTTTTCACTTCTGCAAAATCGATTTCCTCAACCTCTTCAATCTCAACACTCTGATCTTCGTCGTCCCTCAAGAAGAACAGTTGAAACAGCGTCCTTTCTTCATAGACTTTAGTAACTTTTCTTGATACCAATCTTTTACACACGCGAAATTCTAATTTCGAAGTGTAAGCTTTTAAATATATGTGACTGTGACATAACAGTAACATAAGTTTAAATATCAATATCTTCAAAGAAATCCCTAGATGATTGGGGCGCGGAAAAATTCCTTTCTCTCTCAGCAACTAAACGTTTTTTTTAGTGCAGTTGCACAAGCGCCCCAATCATCAAGATGTTGTTGAATCTCTCTAAAGGCTTTATGGAACTAGGTTCTATTCAAAGCTATGAACCCACTGCGCCACGCGCGTGCACGTTTTTGGGTATTTTGCTTTCACTACGTACGCGCTACGAGTTGTGGAAGAATCTATTATTAAAGCCCAGACACTGAAAACAAGATGAGGTCTCTTGTTGGCCTTGAAAAAAGTGTGTTCCTTCGATATCGAGGCGATTCCTCCCTACAGCTTTGGCCTTACTGTTCATAAGCCCACTGGTTGGTGGTGGTCCACGCCTAAGGAGATCTTCGAGGACAATACTTTGTGGACGGCAACCAGGTTCAGAGGGGGACTTATTGGGTTAAAACTTTCGTCTTCAGGAACATTGATGGAACCCCGGATTCGATGTGCTGTCTTCCGAGATGAAGAGACCAGCTATGCAGAGAGGAGTGACATAGCTTCCATGATAAAGAGGGCTTTGAGAGCCGATGAGGATCTCAATGAGTTTTACGAAGTGGCCCGGAAGGACGATATCCTAAAGGACGTCGTCAGGGATCTACGTGGGATGCGTACACTTAGATGGCCGGATCTCTTTCCTGCTCTCATTCTCGCAGTAACCCTCCAGATGGCTCCGATGAAGAGGAGCACGCAGATGATGGAGCTTCTCATAGAGAACTTCGGGGATGAAGTTTCCTTCGACGGCAAGACAGTCTTTTATTGGCCCTCCGAGGAAAGAATCGCGAATACGCTCATGGAGGAGTTGAAGGTAAAGGCCAAACTTGGATACAGGACAGAGAATCTGTTGTCCATCGCAAAAACCCTGACAAGGGGTTTCCCAACCATGACGGAGCTTTGGGAGATGCCCCACGAAGAAGCTAAGAAGAGGCTGCTAAGTCTAAGGGGTATAGGAGATTATTCTGCGGAAATAGTTGTCCCGGAGACGGGTTTTCCGTTGGACATATGGAGCGCCAAGATCTTCCATTTCCTCTTCTTCGGTAGGGAACCGGAGTCCCCTCGGGAAGCGATTCAAGAGCTGAAAAAAATCGCAGAGGAGAGATGGGGGAAGTGGAGAGGACATGCCTTTGTTTATGTGCTGAACGATCTGCCCGAAATATCCAAGAGAATCGGTGTTGATTTAACTCGGTTTTGAAACGTCCAAGGCGTTAGCGAAGCACGAGAAGCTCTTCAAAGATCTTTGGTGTAGGCGCGCTAGGTGTTGTGAATGCGAAGGTTTCGCAGCACAATTATTACCAAAAAGTAATGTTTATATGTTACTAAATAGTAATTACTTTATGGTAATAAGAGGCGAAGTTCTATGAAGCTGAAGCTGCAATTAGTTCGAGACGGAGAAGTATTATTTGAAATCCCTCTTTCCCATACGGACTGGCCAAGGGAGCAGCTGGAAAACGAATCGGAGGCTTTCGAAACAGATTTTCAAAGATTCCCAAAGATCTTTGTTGCCTTGTCCCATGAGACTCGATGGAGGATGATGAAACGACTTATGGAGGAAGAAGACCGCACAATTAACTTCGCCGATTTCATGCGAGACCTGAATTTGAATCCTAAGATCGTTTGGGAGAACGCCAAAAAACTCAGAGAAGGGGGTTTCTTAGAAAAGGTCGAAAGGGGAAAATATCGTTGTTCAGAGTTTGGGCAGAGAGGATTCATACTGTTGAGCTTCGCTTTTAAGCGTCTAATGGAAGCCCTGGAAGAAATGGAAAACTATTAAGGAGGTGAAAGATGGTGTCATCTGACGAATTTTTTGGGGAGTTCGACGCGTTCAGTAGCAACTTTGTCAAAAGAATTCAGAGAATGATGAGTGAGCTTGAGAAAGCGACAAAAAACGGGAACCTTAAAGGCAAATGGAAGATTAGCGAAATTGATAGCGACGGTGTAAAGGGATACAGTATCCAGGGGCGCTTTGGATCAGATCAACCTTGGGAGCCACTTGACCCCTTTAATCCCTTGGAACCACTGAATCCTATGAGACCCCGACCAGGGCCACAAAGACCATTTGAAGTCCCAGAAAGTGCTTTGCAAGAGACCCGCGAGCCGCTAACGGACATCTTCGAGGAGGAGAAAGCGATAAAGATCTACGTTGAAGTGCCGGGTGAAGAAAAGGATGATATACAGCTCAATGTCACAGCAGGCAATGTTGAGGTTAAGGCCAAAAGATTTTACAAGATGATAGACTTGCCGACGAGTAATATCGACATCGAAAAAGCGTCTTCAAAGTACAAGAACGGTGTACTCGAAGTAACAATCCCGAAGAAAGAGAAGACCCTCAAAAACGATACACGTAAGATAAATATCGAATAGTTCCAGTGGGCATCATGGTAGAGATACTCAATACCGACTACAATGAGTATGTTGACATCGTCGGCACGGCTCACTTTACACGACGCAGCATTAACGACGCCTACGAGTCAATCAGGTCTTTGAAACCCAAAGACGTCGCTCTTGAACTCGATCAGAGACGCTTCCAACTTCTAAATACCGCTTGCTTAGCTTGTCCGAAAACAAGATCATGCAAAGGCATCTGTGAATTCACCGGAGCCGCGGAAGCCTTAGGAAACGTAGACGCGAACATATGGCTGATAGATATGACAGAACAAGAGATGAGGCGTAGGATAAGGAGCAGAATGACCCCTCTTGAGAGA
>Ga0224506_10002546_pt1 | contig 12347 bp, 22 predicted proteins | sample SF_Jan12_sed_USG_2_FD_169108 | JGI IMG/M metagenome (GOLD analysis project Ga0224506, IMG submission 169108) | Sediment microbial communities from San Francisco Bay, California, United States - SF_Jan12_sed_USGS_8_1 | ecosystem: Environmental > Aquatic > Marine > Sediment | place: USA...
TATCATTAATGGTGCGGTTTGTCCGCGATAACGACATCTCTTTAAGCGACCTAACCTTTGAAAGTTCGGCCTGATAATGGTCAAGCGGATTGCCATCATCGGTAGAGCTTATAAACGTCTTGAGCATATCGGTTTCCCGGTCATATAGCGCAACGGCAATACGATTAATTCCGGGCAGCCACTCCTTTACCTCGTCGTGAAGTTCTTTCAGACGCTCACACAATTTGTTAACTGTCGGGTTTGATGGCACCATATTAATTTCGCCCATATCTGATGGTAATTGGTCTACCACGTTCTGTTTTGCTTAAGGTCAATACTATCATAATAGGTTCTGGCAAGGACCGATAATAAAGAACATAAAAAAAGGCGACCCGTCAGGACCGCCCTTTTTAAGTATTTGATAGACCGGCAACCCTATTCGGCTTCGGTTTCGGTTGCCCTGCGTGCTTCTTCACGGGCGCGGTCTGCCTTGCCCTTTTCGTTTACATCGCGGTCAACCAGTTCGATAATTGCCATCGGGGCGGCGTCGCCATAGCGAAAGCCAGCCTTGAGCACGCGGGTGTAGCCACCGGGGCGTGCCTTGTAACGATCGGCCAAAACATTAAACAGCTTCGCCACTGCGGCTTCATCGCGCAGGAATGAAAAAGCCTGACGGCGAGCATGAAGGCTGCCTTTTTTACCCAAGGTAATCATCTTGTCGGCAATGGCGCGCATTTCCTTTGCCTTGGGCAAAGTTGTTTTTATTTGCTCGTGGGTCAGCAACGAGGCCGCCATGTTTGAAAACATAGCCTTACGGTGGCTGCTGGTCCGGTTCAGTTTACGTAAACCATTATTGTGACGCATGTGCGGTATCCTTCTCGTTCCTGATCTCGCTCACGAGATCGATTGTGTTGCCACCGCGCCACGCTAATTCGTGTACGTGGTGGTGCGGGCCCTTACCTGAGCCCGACTTTTAAAAACATGGTTGCTTAAAAGGGTTCTTCTAAGCGTTTTGCCATGTCTTCGATGTTTTCCGGCGGCCATTCTGCAATGTCCATACCCAGATGCAATCCCATTTGGGTCAGCACTTCCTTAATTTCGTTCAAGGATTTGCGGCCAAAGTTAGGGGTGCGAAGCATATCGCCTTCTGATTTTTGCACCAGGTCACCGATGTAAATGATGTTGTCGTTCTTCAGGCAGTTTGCCGAACGAACGGAAAGCTCCAGTTCGTCAACCTTGCGCAGAAGATTTTTATTGAACGGCAGTTCTTCGTAGCGTTCTTCTTCGGCCTTGGCGGCAACTGGTTCTTCAAAGTTAATAAACAGACGCAACTGTTCGGTCAGGATACGCCCGGCCAACGCCATTGCGTCTTCGGGTGTAACTGAGCCGTTGGTGGTAACTTCCATGGTTAGTTTGTCCAAATCGGTCTGCTGGCCAACACGGGTGTTTTCCACCTTGTAGCTTACTTTGCGAACCGGAGAGAAAATCGCATCAATCGGAATAAGGCCAATCGGCGGATCTTCCGGGCGGTTTTCAGACGCGGCAACATAACCTTTGCCGGTATCAACCGTGAATTCCATGTGCAGTTTGGAACCTTGGTCAAGGTGGCAAAGCACCAAGTCAGGATCCATAACTTCAATATCGGGTCCGGTCTGGATTTGCCCGGCGGTAACTTCGCCCGGCGTGTCAACCGAAAGGGTCATCTTTTTCTTTCCTTCGGAATGGACCTTAAGACCCATGGATTTAATATTGAGAATAATATCGGTAACGTCTTCGCGTACGCCGGGAACAGACGAAAATTCGTGCAAAACACCGTCAATATGAACGGCGGTAACTGCGCCACCACGAAGCGATGACAGCAGAACGCGACGAAGTGCGTTGCCCAATGTAAGCCCAAAACCACGCTCTAGCGGTTCGGCCACGATGGTTGCCTGACGGCCGGAAAAGTTTCCCGACACAACGTCAAGTTTGGTGGGTTTTATAATTTCTTGCCAGTTTTTTTGAATCACGGGGTGCGTCCTCACGCCTACTCGTTACGTTAATTGGCCCTATAAAAGAGCCTCGTACTAATCAACCCGGCTAAGCGCCGGTATAATAAATAACCCGAATGTTCGGGGTTCCCGAAGGTTAAACGCGCCGGCGTTTTCTCGGGCGACAGCCGTTGTGTGGTATCGGGGTAACGTCACGAATGGACGTAATTGTGAACCCGACAGCCTGCAGCGCACGAAGCGCCGATTCACGGCCTGAACCAGGACCCTTTACTTCAACTTCCAAGGTCTGCATTCCATGTTCTTGAGCTTTTTTGCCCGCATCTTCCGCTGCCATTTGCGCGGCATAAGGGGTCGATTTGCGCGAACCCTTGAAACCTTGCGTTCCGGCCGAAGACCATGCAATTGCATTGCCCTGCGCATCGGAGATGGTAATCATGGTGTTGTTAAACGTAGAATTTACATGCGCCACACCAGAAACTATGTTCTTGCGCTCACGACGACGGGGGCGGGTGGTAGCCTTTGCCATAAATGCTCTTCCTTAAAGGTTATTTCTTCTTGCCAGCAATCGCTTTGGCGGGGCCTTTGCGAGTGCGTGCGTTTGTGTGTGTGCGCTGACCGCGAACCGGCAGACCACGACGATGGCGAAGACCACGGTAGCAACCGAGGTCCATCAACCGTTTGATATTCATCGCTACTTCACGGCGAAGGTCACCTTCCACCTGATAGTCGCTATCAATGGTTTCGCGAATGTTGATAACTTCCGCATCAGTTAGGTCATTCACGCGACGTTCGTGCGGAATTCCTACTTTGTCACAGATGGCAACGGCCTTGGTGCGGCCGATACCGTGGATATATGTGAGCGCTATAACTACCCGTTTAGCGGTCGGGATGTTTACGCCAGCGATTCGAGCCAAGTCGATTCTCCTTAAACACTGGTTTTGTTACGAAAATCGTGTTGTCAAGGGGGTTAAGATGGCGGATTATATGCACTTCCGCCCCACTGTCAACACGTCTCTTTAACCAATTATTTCAACCAATTGATCGGTCACGGCATCTATATCTGCCATCCCGTCAACACTCTTCAAAACCCCCCGATTACCATAGTATGCAGCAATCGGAGCCGTCTGTTCGTGGTACGCTTTTAAGCGCGAGCGTACCGTTTCCTCATTATCGTCTGCCCGGCGGGAGAACTCGGTTCCGCCGCATTTGTCACAAACCCCTTCTTTTTCAGGGGTTTGGAACTTGTCATGATACCCGGCACCGCATTTGGCACAGGTATAACGCCCGCAGATGCGCTCAACCATGGCTTCGTCATCCACGGTCAATTCGATCACAAAATCCATTGAAATGGACTTTTCAGATAACATCCCGTCCAGGGCTTCTGCCTGGGGTACGGTGCGGGGGAAGCCATCAAGGATAAAGCCGTCCTTACAGTCCGGCTGGTCAATCCGTCCGGAAATCATACCGATGATGATTTCATCAGAAACCAAACCGCCCGATTCCATGATTGATTTGGCCTGTTTGCCCAAATCGCTACCCGATGCCACCTCGGCGCGAAGCATGTCGCCGGTTGAAAGCTGGGTGAGACCGAATTTGTCTTCAATGCGCTTGGCTTGGGTGCCCTTGCCCGCTCCCGGTGGTCCTAAAAGTATAAGATTGGCCATGTTTATCTTCTCCCTCTTAATTTTGACTTTTTGATAAGCCCTTCATACTGGTGCGCCAGCATGTGTGATTGGATCTGGGCAACCGTATCCATAGTTACGGTAACCACAATTAAAAGGGAGGTCCCGCCGAAATAAAACGGTACAGAATATTTAGACATCAATATTTCCGGCAACAAACAAATTGCCGACAGATATGCCGCGCCCACAACGGTTAGGCGGGTAAGAACCTTGTCCAAATATTCAGATGTGTTTTTTCCCGGACGGATACCGGGAACAAAGCCGTTATATTTTTTCAGATTTTCCGCGGTATCGGCAGGGTTGAACACCACCGCGGTATAGAAAAATGCAAAAAACACGATCAAGAACGTATAGACTGCAAGATAAAGCGGTTGGCCGCGACCAATGTATGACGTAAGGGTCGTCATCCATTCGGGGCCAGTGCCGGAAGAAAACGCAATAATCGTAATCGGCAATGACAAAAGCGAGCCGGCAAAAATTGGCGGGATAACGCCTGCGGTATTTAATTTAAGCGGCAAATGTGTGGTTTGCCCTTCGGCCATGCGGTTACCCTGCTGGCGTTTGGGGTATTGCACCAATATGCGGCGCTGGGCGCGCTCGACAAACACGATGAAAAAGATAACCGCCGCAGACATAACCAAAAGACCAATAATAAACAGGGTAGACATTGACCCGGTACGGCCAAGTTCCAGGGTGCTGGCAACGGCTGTTGGCAAGTTGGCGACGATACCCGCAAAAATAATCAGCGATATGCCGTTACCAATACCGCGCTGGGTTATTTGTTCGCCCAGCCACATCAAAAACATGGTGCCACCGGTCAAGGTAATAACGGCGGTAAAGCGGAAGAACCAACCGGGATCGGCCACTGCTGGCCCCATGGAAGAAGATGTTCCTTCAATGCCGACCGCAATGCCGTATGCCTGCATTATGGTGATAAGCACCGTTAGGTAGCGGGTATATTGGTTGATTTTTTTTCTGCCCGTTTCGCCTTCTTTCTTCAATTGGTCCAGAGTTGGCGAAATAGCCGTCATTAGCTGCATGATAATGCTGGCAGAAATGTAGGGCATAATATTAAGGGCAAAAATGGTCATGCGCGAAAGCGCGCCACCGGTAAACATATCAAACATGCCCAGCAATCCGCTGGCGTTTTGTTTGAATATGTCTTGTAAGACTGCTGAATCTACGCCGGGAAGCGGAATATAGGTACCAAGACGATAAACAATCAGCGCGCCCAGGGTAAACCAGATGCGCTTCTTAAGCTCTTCCGCCTTAGCGAAGGATCCGAAGTTCATATTCCGGGCAAATTGCTCGGCGGCGGAGCTCATTTATTTATTCCCCAAGCCTTGATTATTTGGCAAAGCGTGCTGCGCGCTTTTCGGCTGCTGCAATACGGCGTTCAGTTCTTTTACCGGTTTTTGCTGGCTCAACCGCTTTAACTTTAACGGTCAATTCACCGCCCGCTTTTTTTACCGCTTCAATAGCGGCGGTAGAAGCGCCATCGGCTTCGATGTTAAGCTTGGTTTTCAGTTCGCCCTTGGCAAGAATACGAATACCATCAACGCTTCCTTTAATAAGGCCGCTCGCGCGAAGAGATTTTTGGTCAACCAATTCTTTGGCGTTAATGGTTCCGGCATCAACCGCTTTTTGCAGGCGGCCAATATTAATTTCCGCATATTTTTTGCGGAAAATATTGTTAAAGCCGCGCTTTGGCAGGCGACGGAAAAGCGGCATTTGGCCGCCTTCGAAGCCAAGCAGTGAAACACCGCTTCTTGATTTCTGGCCTTTTACACCACGACCACCGGTCTTACCCGTGCCCGAGCCGATGCCCCGGCCGATACGCTTGCGGTTTTTGGTGGCGCCTTGGTTATCGCTTAATTGGTTGAGCTTCATCTTAACTATCCCTTTGAGAATAAAAGCAGGTATTATTTACCGGCTTCTTCAACGCGAACAAGGTGCGAAACCTTGTTAATCATGCCGCGGACAGAAGGTGTGTCTTCCAGTTCGCGGGTACGGTTCATTTTATTAAGTCCCAAACCTTTAAGGGTTTCCAACTGGTCATCTGGGCGACCGATTGGGCTTCCTATTTGGGTTACTTTTACAGTTTTCTTGGCGGACATCTAGGTTGCTCCTTAAGCTTCGGCTGCTTCGCCGCCACGACGGCTAACTACATCACCAACCTTAAGGCCACGACGAGCAGCCACCGCGCGCGGTGATGTGCTGTTTCTTAGTGCGTCAAAAGTAGCCTTAATCATGTTGTGCGGGTTCTGGGTGCCGATTGATTTTGTAACCACGTCTTGTACACCCATTGATTCAAATACTGCACGCATCGGACCACCGGCAATAACGCCCGTTCCCGGAGGTGCGCTACGCAACACAACATGCCCGGCGCCATAGTGGCCTTCGATATCGTGGTGTAGCGTGCGACCATCGCGAAGGGGAACATGGATCATGTTCTTTTTGGCGTTATCGGTTGCCTTGCGAATAGCTTCGGGAACTTCTTGTGCCTTACCGGTACCGAAGCCCACCTTGCCTTTGCCATCACCAACCACGACCAGAGCGGCAAACGACATATTGCGCCCACCTTTGACGGTCTTGGCGACACGGTTAATTCCGACCAGACGGTCGATAAGTTCAGATTCTTCGCGTTCACGGGGATTGCGATCACGACGATCAGAGCGTTGGTTTGCAGGTTGGTTCATGGTTAGAACTCCATATTAAAATTGTAGGCCGCCCTCGCGGGCTGCATCAGCAAGGGCCTTGATACGGCCATGATAACGATATCCGCCACGATCAAAGACAACGTCTTTGATGCCGGCTTTAATAGCGCGTTCGGCGATAAGCTTCCCAACAGCAACAGCGGCATCGCTATTGGCACCGGTTTTGCCTTTAAATTCTTTTTCCAGACTTGAAGCCGCCGCCACCGTTTTGCCCTGGACATCGTCAATGACCTGAACATAGATGTACTTGCTGGAACGGAACACAGAAAGTCTTGGCCGTCCGGAACCGCCCTTGGCGATTTTGCTACGGATGCTGTTCTTGCGGCGCTCAAATAGTTTTTTAGTGCTTGCCATGACTGTGCCTTACTTCTTCTTGCCTTCCTTGCGGAAGATATATTCATCTTCATATTTTACGCCCTTGCCTTTGTAAGGTTCGGGTTTACGATATGAGCGGATTTCTGCTGCCACCTGACCAACTTTTTGTTTGTCAGCGCCAGAAATTTCAATGTGTGTCTGATCGGGACACTTGATATCAATGCCTGCAGGTACCGGGTAGCGAACTTCGTGGCTAAAACCAAGCTGCAATACAAGGTCTTTGCCCTGAACCGCCGCACGATAACCAACACCATTGATTTCCAGTTTCTTGGTGAAGCCTTCGGCAACACCAACCACAAGATTGTTAACAACCGTGCGCGACATTCCCCACATTTGTTTGGCCCGCGGTGAGCCTTCGCGTGGATTTACGTTTATTATGCCGTCGTTTTGAACAACAACAACGTCATCGGTCAAACGTGCGCTAAGTTCACCTAGCTTGCCCTTGGCGGTAACGATGACACCGTCAATAGAAACGGTTACGCCATCGGGAACAGTAATTGGGTTTGTACCTATACGTGACATTTTATTTTCCTGTCCTTGCGCCTTAGAATACCTGGCAGAGGACTTCGCCCCCTACATTTGCCTTGCGGGCTTCGGCATCGCTCATCACACCCTGCGGGGTAGAGATGATGGAAATACCAAGTCCGTTATAGACGTTGGAAAGATCTTTGATCTTTGAATAAACACGGCGTCCCGGTTTGGATACGCGTGCGATTTTTTGAATAACGGGTTGGCCCTCGTGATATTTTAGCTCGATCTTTATTTCACGAATTCCGGCGGCAACTTCATAATCTTCGAAATTGCGGATGTAACCTTCGCGTTTAAGAACATCGAGCACATTCATGCGCAGCTTGGAAGCTGGCGCAGTAATAGCACTTTTGCGGGCCATTTGGCCGTTACGAATACGGGTGAGCATATCGCCCAGGGGATCGGTCATTGACATCTATTGGCCCTCCCTTACCAGCTCGACTTAACCATACCGGGAATTTCACCCCGGCTGGCTAGATCGCGAAGCGCGATACGAGACAATTTAAATTTACGGTAATTACCGCGCGGACGGCCGGTGATGCCGCAACGCAGACGAACACGATTAAGTGCCGAATTGCGTGGCAACTGGGCCAGTTTTAACTGAGCTTCAAAACGTTCTTCAACGCTGATGCTTTGATCTTTGGTCACGGCCTTCAGGCGTGCCCGTTTGGCGGCAAAGCGCTTGGCCAGACGGGCCCTTTTTTCGTTACGCTCTACTGAAGATTTCTTAGCCATTATTTATTTCCTCCGCTTTCGGTGCCGAAGGGCATCTGAAATGCCTTAAGCAGCGCGAGTGCTTCTGCATCTGTTTTTGCGGTTGTGCATATGATGATGTCCATTCCGCGCACCTTATCCACTTTGTCGTAATCGATTTCCGGGAACACGATCTGCTCTTTGATGCCCATGGCAAAATTGCCATTGCCGTCAAAACCTTTTGATGAAAGGCCGCGGAAATCACGAACGCGGGGAAGCGCGGTGTTAACCAAACGGTCAAGAAATTCATACATACGGTCTTTGCGCAGCGTTACCTTTGCGCCAACAACCATTTCTTCGCGTAGCTTAAAGCCGGCGATTGATTTCTTGGCCTTTGTTTTTACTGGACGCTGGCCGGAGATAAGCGTCATGTCGCTAATCGGACCTTCGATTTTTTTCTTGTCCTGCGAAGCTTCGCCAACACCCATGTTAATAACAATTTTGTCCAACTTTGGCATTTGCATAATATTTTTGTAGCCAAACTGTTTCTGCATAACAGGAACAACTTCTGAACGATATACTTCTTGTAAACGTGCCATTTTCATGCCCTTCTTTTAAGCGTCCAGAACTTCGCCGGAGCGCTTGGCGTAACGCACTTTTTTACCATCCTTCAAGACCTTGGTACCGACGCGCGTCGCCTTGCCGTCCTTGGGGTCTATCAGGGCTAGATTGGAAAGATTAATTTCCGCTTCTTTTTCAATGATGCCGCCTTCACTTGCCTGTGTCGGGCGTGTGTGGCGTTTCACCATGTTTACGCCCTGCACAAAAGCAGTACCGCTTTTCGGGCGTACACGAAGAACTTCACCGATTACCCCTTTGGAGCGTCCGGTGGTTACGATTACTTGATCGCCTTTTTTAATTTTGCTCAACATCACAGTACCTCGGGCGCCAAAGAGACGATTTTCATGTATTTTTTTGCGCGCAGTTCACGGGTAACTGGGCCAAAAATACGGGTTCCAATGGGTTCGCCGGTCTTGTTAATAAGAACCGCTGCGTTGTTATCAAAACGAATGGTCGAACCATCTGTGCGGTGAATATCTTTTGCAGTGCGAACAACAACCGCACGGTGGACATCGCCCTTTTTAACGCGACCACGGGGGATTGCGTCTTTTATCGATACGATGATTACATCGCCAACAGAAGCATACCTGCGTTTTGAACCGCCGATTACTTTTATACACTGCACCCGACGTGCGCCTGAGTTGTCGGCTACTTCTAGATTTGTCTCTACCTGTATCATTTTATTTACTCCTTAATTCACCACGGTCTCCGCCTAATCGGCAGTCATTTAGGCGGACTCGGTGATGACTTCCCAAGCTTTACGCTTTGAAATTGGTGCGCATTCGCGAATTTTAACAATTTCACCAATTTTGATGGCATTAGTTTCATCATGTGCGGCGTATTTCTTGGATTTACGCACATATTTTTTATAAATCGGATGCATAACTTTGCGCTCTACCATTACGGTAACGGTCTTGTCCTGCTTGTCGCTTACCACGACACCCTGCAAAATGCGTTTTGGCATGCCTTGGTTCTCCTTTATGCTTGAGCTGAGCGTGAACGCTCGCCCAAAATGGTTTTAATCCGAGCAATTTCTTTTTTAACCATTCCCTTGCGGGCGGTGTTTTCTAGCTGGCCGCTGGCCGCCTGAAAACGCAGGTTGAAAGATTCTTTACGCAGGTCAACTAACTGCTGTTTTAGCTCGTCTTCTGATTTGGCGCGGATGTCTTCAGTTTTCATTACTTATCCCTCCTCGCCAAAGCGGGTTACAAAACGGGTATGGATCGGAAGCTTGGCTGCTGCCAATTCAAATGCTTCCTTGGCCAATTCTTTGGATACGCCATCAATTTCAAACATGATGCGACCTGGTTTTACGCGGCAAGCCCAGTATTCAACCGAACCCTTACCTTTACCTTGGCGAACTTCGGCGGGTTTTTGTGAAACCGGAACATCAGGGAAAATACGTATCCACACACGACCGGCACGCTTCATGTGCCGGGTCATGGCACGACGGGCCGCTTCAATTTGGCGCGCCGTTACGCGTTCTGGTTCCAGCGCCTTCAAACCGTAGGAACCGAAATTAAGCACGGTTCCACCTTTGGCGTTGCCGTGGATGCGACCCTTATGGGCTTTACGAAACTTTGTCTTCTTCGGGCTAAGCATGGCTGCTATCCCTCTCACTTTCTATCTGTTTTACTTTGACTTAGCGTCCTGCTGTTTGCTGAGCCTGTGATTTCTTTTCTACTGCCATCGGATCGTGGGCCATAATTTCGCCCTTATAGATCCAAACCTTGACACCGCATACGCCGTAGGTGGTGTTTGCCCGTGCGATTGCATAATCAACCTCGGCACGAAGGGTATGCAACGGCACACGGCCTTCACGATACCAAACGGTGCGCGCGATTTCCGCGCCGCCCAAACGACCGGCGCAGTTAACACGGATACCTTCGGCACCCATACGCATTGCAGATTGAACAGCGCGCTTCATGGCGCGACGGGTTGATACGCGGCGTTCCAGTTGCTGGGCAATATTGTCGGCAACCAGCTGTGCATCAATTTCCGGTTTGCGGATTTCAACAATGTTGATGTTTATATCCGCATCGGTTCCGGTGATGTTGGCGATATCACGACGCAGCTTTTCAATGTCTGCGCCTTTTTTACCGATAACAACACCAGGGCGCGCTGAATAAATGGTAACGCGCGCTTTCTTTGCCGGACGCTCAATCACAATCTTGGAAACGCTGGCTTGGGCTAGGCGTTTTTTCAGATACTCACGAATTTTCATGTCTTCGTGTAGCTGAGATGCAAAATTTTCACCATCGGCATACCATCTGGAATCCCAGGTACGGTTGATGCCAAGACGAAAACCAATTGGATTTACTTTATGTCCCATTAGGCGTTCTCCTCGCGTTCCCGCACCACAAGGCGCAGATTACTAAACGGCTTTTGAATTTTACCGGTACGACCGCGTGCGCGTGGGCGCCAGCGTTTCATTACCAGTGCACGCCCAACGGTGACCTCTTCAACAAAAAGACGGTCAACATCAAGCTGATGGTTATTTTCAGCGTTAGCAATAGCGCTTTCCAAAACCCTTTTTACGTCCTGGGCAATGCGGCGCTTGGAAAATGTAAGTTCGCCTAATGCCTGTTCGCATGATTTACCACGGATGGTTGCCGCAACAAGATTGAGCTTCTGGGCGCTGGTGCGAATCATTTTCGCGCTGGCCATTGCCTGATTATCGCCGAGTTGGCGTTGTGTGCTTTTCTTACCCATCATTAAGCCCTCTTGACCTTTTTATCGCCGGCCGCATGCCCGGTGTAGGTACGGGTTGGAGAAAATTCACCGAACTTGTGTCCGATCATGTCTTCATTGACCATTACGGGAATAAACTTTTTACCGTTGTAGACACCAAACGTCAGGCCTACGAACTGCGGCAAAATGGTGGAACGACGCGACCATGTCTTGATGACCTGATTGCGACCAGAACCGCGAGCTTCCTCTGCCTTTTTCAAGAGGTAGCCATCTACAAAGGGACCTTTCCAAACGGAACGTGGCACTATTACCTCCTATTATTTCTTTTTCGCATGACGGCTACGAACGATCAGCCTGTCAGTTTGCTTGTTGGAACGAGTGCGCTTGCCTTTGGTAGGCTTGCCCCACGGTGATACTGGATGACGACCACCAGAGGTACGGCCTTCGCCGCCGCCATGGGGGTGATCTACCGGGTTCATGGCAACGCCACGAACGCTCGGGCGCTTACCGAGCCAGCGCTTGCGCCCGGCTTTGCCGAGCTTGATGTTTTGTTTGTCGGGGTTAGAAACCGCGCCGATTGTGGCAAGGCATTCCGCCCGAACGATGCGAACTTCACCGGACATCAAACGGATCTGGGCGTTGCCTTGATCCTTGCCCACCAACTGAACGTAAGTGCCGGCGGAACGGGCAATCTGACCGCCCTTGCCTATTTTCATTTCCACGTTGTGAACAATGGTGCCAACCGGAATGTTGGCAAGTGGCAGCGCGTTGCCCGGTTTGATATCAGCTTTTTCAGCAGATTCAATCTTGTCGCCAACGGCCATGCGCTGTGGTGCAAGAATGTATGATTTTTCACCATCTTCGTAAGTGATAAGCGCGATGAAAGCTGTACGGTTGGGATCATATTCAATCCGTTCCACGGTTGCAAAACCTTGCTTAGTGCGCTTGAAATCAATCATGCGATAACGGCGTTTGTGCCCGCCACCAATACGGCGCGCGGTAATGCGCCCGGTGTTGTTACGGCCACCGTTTTTACGCAAGCCTTCGGTCAGGCTTTTTTCCGGACGACC
>Ga0224506_10002547_pt1 | contig 12346 bp, 8 predicted proteins | sample SF_Jan12_sed_USG_2_FD_169108 | JGI IMG/M metagenome (GOLD analysis project Ga0224506, IMG submission 169108) | Sediment microbial communities from San Francisco Bay, California, United States - SF_Jan12_sed_USGS_8_1 | ecosystem: Environmental > Aquatic > Marine > Sediment | place: USA...
ATTGTTCATATACCTGAAAGTCGAAAACTACTAACTTTACATCACTACTATCAGAGAGAGCGCGCATGCACATATACTGCATACATTCACACCGCACTGGATACAATTCGCGTAATAGCTAATCTATCTCAACTTGGCCGAAAGCGGTCATTCAGAGTTTTTCATCTGACCCCAAATATCTTCCAAATATCTAACAGGCTGCTTAGGGTCAACAGCAGGCCATCACAAATTACAGAATAATTGGTACTCATAGCATCCTAGTACTGTAAATCTATTGATGACCGGTAATAATAGAGATCCTATCTCTGCAATAAGGAGATCTCCTAATGCAAAATTTAACATACAATTCAGTAAAACATATCCCATGGAACAAGGGCAAGTTAATTGGTCAAAAACAACCCTTAAAGCTTAAAGACATATGGGCCATTCGTATCAGACTTCAAGACTGTAACAATATACGTGAACTCGCTCTGTTTAATCTTGCAATCGATAGTAAACTAAGAGCGTGTGATCTAGTTAAGCTCAAGGTTAGAGATATTTCTCATGGTACTCAAATATCTAAGCGTGCGATGGTCATGCAACAAAAAACCAAGAAACCTGTTCAATTCGAGATTACAGAGCAAACCCGTAATGCTGTAACTCAATGGATTGAATTAGCTCATTTATCCAGTAACGAATACCTATTTAAGAGTCGACTGCATGATTCATCTCATCTATCTACTCGACAGTACTCTAGAATTGTAGATCATTGGGTTTCGAGTATTGGTTTAGATCCTAGTGATTACGGCACACATTCTATGCGTAGAACAAAAGTTTCACTAATTTACAAACGAACCAAAAACCTCAGGGCAATTCAGTTACTTCTTGGACATACCAAACTAGAAAGCACTGTTAGGTATTTGGGTATTGAAGTTGATGATGCTTTAGAAATGGCAGAGCAAACTGAAGTTTAAATTCATATGAGCAAGCATCTAAGGGAATAGATGTTTGCCATAAGCAGTCACTAAAACAGAGACCAACCCCTTCGCTTAGTGGCCGAAAGCGGTCAGTAAACGGTTGAGTTCACCTGCATTTTGGAGCGCAGTGGAAAAATGTCAGGTGAAACGATTTGTTATGTGTTCTTATATACATTATCACGATGAAATCTTAGATAAATTTTATGTTCATGCGAAAGATTAATAGACATCGAGTTGTTTATACCTATTATTTCAGGACTTTCTAGTAATGGAGATATTATTATGTTTCCAGCATCAGAAAAAGTGATATAGCCTTTATCAAAAGCTTTATCGATGTTTGGAGTGAGTAATAAACCGTTATACGTATCCAGTCGCTCACTATTGCTAGAGGAAGCCCAAGGCTTAATGTGAGATGCTAATAATAATGTAACACCTGTATAACCAGTAACTGCACACCCACCCCAATACTGGATTAAGCTATTCCGGTATTGCCCTTGCCCTATGCGCGAGTTGACTAATCTTTCTATTACAGTTTCATCTAAGCTTTTATCGGAAGTTATCTCATTTATATCATCAACGATAGAGCTATCTGAATGGATTGGAGGAACCAAAATAACCCATTTATGATCGATGTCGTATTTTAGGTGTTTTGTTTTGTCGAATTGCGGATCTGTCTTTTTAAAATTAGATTCTATTATGCTCTGGTATTCAGCTACAGTTATATTGTCCCAGCATAAATTCCAAATATTATAACCAGAGCAATTGTTTGCATTACTACCTGTTCTCGGGTTTTTATCTACAATACGTTTGATCTTATAATCAAGAAACTCACGTGACTTGAATGGCTTAGGAATGTTGGAGCTATTAATAACTATTTGATTGATATCATTCATATTCTGTATTACACATAACGGTTAAGGTAAGTGGTGTGAACTAGCACCACTTTTGTGGACACGTTTAAGAACATAGTGTTTCATGCATCCCGTGCGAAGCACAAACTTGAGCGCTTTGTTATATGCAAACTTCATTGCAGTATTCAATAAATTCTTTGTTGGTTTTAAATTCCTTTGTTTGCCCTCTTAAATATATAGAAAGGTATTCACCAATTTTTGTAACCTCATAACCATGTAACTCATATAGCTCCCATGCCTCTGTTACGTACTCAACTTTGCTTGGTTCGTTTGCACTTTCTTTACTCTTACTAGCTTTTTCTACAGTAGAGCCAGATTTGGTGTTATTGATAGGTTGATTAGAAACTGGCTTTGCTTTTGTCCTTACTTGATTTTCTTGAATTTCTTCTAGAATAGTTGCTTCATCAAACATGGCTTGAATTCGGTATTTAAGGTATAAGCTTCTTGCTTTGGCTTCATCACCAGAACAATTAGCAAGAGCTTTTCCCCATAAGCCATTTCTAACTTCTCCGTTTTCTAATTCAAGCAAAGCCAGTTCATATAGCCTTTCATCATGTTGCCTTTTACTAGCAACAGCTCTACGTAATTTCTTAAACATTTACGACGTTATCTCCATTACATATAACGTTTAAGTTGAGGGCCGAGCGTCTGTAAGGCGAGTCCCGAGAGCGCAGTGAACAAACTCAAACGCATTGTAGGTTTCTCATTATAAATAACCTGTACCTCTACACTTACTGCACTTCCGACCATTACCTCCTCCTTTTCCATCACAAATATAACAAACTTCCTTACCGCCTGGCCTATAATCTGCTCTTTCCTTGTGTCTATAACGTTTGTTCTTATCATCCCAATCTAGGTCTTTTGGCTTACTATCTCTTTTAGGCGCATTCTTTTGTTTCATTTTTGAAACTTTAGTAGATCTCTTTATAGTATTTAATCTACCTGCTTTAAGTGGCTTCTTTGCTTGTTTTTTTATGATTTCGAGACGCACCCACTGTTTAGCATCTGCAATTGCATGGTTCCATTCTGGATTTGTTAAATCGCCTTCAAGTTTTAATACATGAGCTAGTGACCATTTACCGCTTTTGATTTGATTCCAAATATATCTTTTATGCTCCTGTAGTGTCTTCACTAGAAAATCGCCAATTATCTTAATTAAACCTAAAGGTTAAGCTAAGGGGCGCATGTCTTTTATGCGTCCCGTGCGTAGCACTTTACTTGAGCGCCTTGTTAGGTGCAGAAATAGCTTCATTATGAAAACTATTACGCAACCGTTTGATTAGATTTTTATAACGCGTAAGCCACCGCTTATTCTGCTTAATTTGCTTTTTAATATAGGGATTGACGAAATGATTATAATTCCCAGTAGTATCCAGTTTTTCGTATTCATCCTCGTCACCAAAATATACGTAACCATTCCCTATGTTACTAAGACTTAACTTTCCAGTTAAATAGAAATTAGCTGCCTTAATAATTTCTTGAAGAGACTTATAGTCTTCCTCTGAAAAAAATATTGCATTATTATTTATATAATTTGTTGATTCATGCAGCCTATCAGCAAAAACAGAGAGCGTGTGGTCTGATATATTTTTCCATAAGCCTTCTGCGGCGCTTTCTAAAAAAATTAGTGATCGCCAAACCTCAATAAACACCTCACGTTGGTCAGCCGGAAAAGGCACGCCACTGGGTAATTTGTTAGGTAACGGAATTTTTGACTTTCCTTTTAGCTGTAATGTAGATACAGCATCAACAACGGCTAGTTTAGCTGGGTTGAAAAAGAAAGTGAGCGAAAAAACAGCAAGTGCTCCACCTGCTTTTACTATTAAGCCAGTTACTGCATTAAGCTCTATATCTATAAACCCTGGAATCATTACTGCAATACCAGCTGCGGCTAATGACAGGATGGTTCTGAATACATTATATTGAAAAGGGGTAGGGCTAGGAAACTTGATAGCTAAAATAATCAGAGTGACAATAAACACTGCTCCAAATATAAAAATATAAATTTCTTCAGGGGGAACTGAATTCATGCTAGTCCTTTTGTACCTAACAGTTGTTTATGCGGGTCCGTATAACATGATAAGAACTCACTAATACACCCCTTTAATTATTATTTTTCAACAGTTTATGGATGAATAGGTTAAATAGCAAATCGGCACCCCTGAGCGTTGAAAAAGGTAGATTCACTATATATCAATATGATTATGAAAGGCTGTTTTGGATCAAATCGAGCCATGCGAATAAATCTAAAACATGGCTGCTTCTGGCTTGTTTTGGACTTTAATAACGAGTACTTGACTTTAATAGGTCAGAACAACAGCTAGGATCAGTCTATCTGACTTCACATTATGACTACTTATGGCCAAATATAGTCTAGCTTTAGGCTATATTTGGTTCGAACATTATAACGAGATACATCTATAATACTTGGGATATATCTTTATTACCTAGGATACAACTTTATTCCCCGCATACACAACATTTATTCTAACCTAATATAGTCGAAAACTGGATATTGCCATTTTATCTGCTTTTGCATCATATGATCACTCCCTAGCATAGACTGTAAAGTCGAAAACTAGAGTAGTCTTAAACTCCATACTCTATTTTTTATAAAATAAAGTCGAAAACAATACCAGAAGCCCAAGGTGCGTGACTCGTAAAACCAACTATTATTTGTAAGTTAATATTCTAGCAACATAAATGAAGACTTTGAAAAAAAACAGTAATTCTCCTTATTAATAACAACGCATCTTATCTATAAATATCCTTTTTACATTATCGATATATATCCACAATCATGTGCCTTATCGAAAGAAGAAGTACCTTTAATGTAGTCAGCTACTACCTTACCAATTTTCGCAACCGTTTCCTTATTTGTAGAAACAAACCCCAAGGGCATTGATACCGGTAAAAACTCTGGTTGAGTAAAATGGTATATGACTGCAACAAGCTCATTTTCAAGATGAAGTATCTCGACATTTCCATCCAAGAAGCCTTCAACAAGACCTTTTACATCCTTATGATATTGTTCAAATTCATTTTTCCATTGTCTTGCAGCTCTAAAATCTCTCTCGTCTGAAACAGGAACATAAACAACTGGCTGATATAATTTCTTGTCTTTTGTATTAGCCCTTCCCAAGAAATCACTTAAACTCGATATAAATCGATCGCTTTTAGCCCAGTACGGATCCGAAGGAGCAATCCAAGTAAAGAGACTATTTCCTATATCAGCTTTCCCCTTAATACGAGCTAAAAGCACAGGAGCCAGAGCTTCCTGAAGTGATTCCCAATTATCCTTGGTGTAGATAGGCCCAATGAATGTGGATCGCCCAGATTTACTATATTCTTCTAGTGCATGGATATCTTCAATATACTTCGGGGTTATCGAATTTGTCCTTGAATCGAACAGCTTCATCGTGTCCTCATCTCCAAGAGCCATCATTGACTTTAAAATGCTCATTGAGTTGTTTGGCTTAGATAGACGATCCAACAGAACAGTTATCAATTCATGTACACGCTCTGATTTATTAAGTGCTTCATAATCATCACGCTCTACAGCTTTACCTTCATTATCCAACTGGAACTGTGCTTTCAAACGCAAAGGCATCTGTCGCAGCTTATTGACAGAGTTCACTGTATATATCGAGGGCCGTTCTTTTTCATCTTGGCTAACCAGATGGGGCAAGAAACCTTTATCCAATATCTGGTTGAATTGGTGCTGAAAGTACTTCTCAACCATTTTTTCACTTCGTGAGACGTTGTTGCTATCAACCTCGATCGGTAAACCCGCTTGCCATCTTTCCCGTAAATTTTCGTTGCTAAAACAGCTAAAAGTCGCCAAGTCAAAGGACAATGACGCTCCACTATCCTGCACTGTAGATAGCTGTGGCATTTCACCAAGTGTTGAGAAATAACCGCTTGATTTACCAGTTAGAGTAAGTCGACCATCAGCCGACAAAGTTACTTCTCCTCGTATAACCAAGTCGTCGATCGCTTCGTCAGTTTCACGACGACTCAACCCAAAGAAACTTGAAATCTGAGTTTTACTCATCGGTGCCACATGGATCAGTCTAAGTACAAACTCCCTGATGAAAGGCAGACCCTTCTTCGAGACGTATGAGAACTGAATGTTAAATTTCTGCGCGGGTAGCAGAAAATCAATTTCATGATAAGTTACTTTTTTATCAGTCATCACTTTTGTCTCCCATCTACCTTTGCAGGAAGGAATGTGTAACCAACTTCTTCACTTCTCTCTGTCATATAATTTACAACCAAACCAAGTGGTAGTCCTTTGTTAGCCCCTCTCCACATATCAGCATTTCCAACTATCAATAAGCGGTCCATTGCACGAGACATCGCGACATTGATTCGGTTACTTGCTCGTAAAAAACCCGGGCTGAAAAGCTTATCAGAACGCGTCAGTGATAAGATAATGATCCGGTTTTCTTTACCCTGGTAACTATCTACGGTGTCGATCTTAACCAAATCCTTGAAACCATCACTCCATATTTTTTGATTGAACTTCTGGCGAAGTAATCGTTTTTGCTCGCTGTACATACAGATTACACCAATCGCAGATTCTTCTTCATTAGCTAAATCAGAAAGTTGTTCAACGAATTCGATATTTTCGGACACTTCTTTTAGTACAGAAATTATCTGATCTGCTTCACAACGATTATAAATACTCGTTCCACGATCATCCAAGTGATAAGCTCGATGCCCTTGATTTGAGGTATCCAACCAAGTCACCACACTTCTTAAAGCCGGAGGAGCGTTCTGGTAAACATCTTCAGGAACAATTCTGTTACCGTTACATAGCTTCCCATCATAAAAGGTCTGAGATACCAAGTTACCAATAGGATCTGCCATTCGGTATTGGGTCAACAAAGCTGCACTGGCCTGCTCCCCATACTTAGAGTTGAATGCTCGTGCAAAGTCGCTCTGCAAAATTTCATCAATTTCAGCACGCGTACTATTTATTCCCAGTCTTCTCGCTAATGCTTTTTTGTGAGAATCCGAATATAACGGAGGCAGTTGAAGGTGATCGCCGACTAACAAAACCCGCTTTGCAGATTGCATTGCGATGGCTAATTCACTTGCAATTGATCGCGCAGCTTCATCAATAATTACCCAATCGTATACATTTCCCTGAATACCAATATGGTTTTGGCCTATACCGACGCAGGTTCCTGTAATCAATTGCCGTGAGCGCGCATAAAACTCATCAATATTCACACGTTCTCCAGCAAGGGCATCTTGCATGTCACGTGATATTTTAGCGAGTGCCCTTACTCTACGAGCCTCATCAGGCCTTACACCGTATTCATCACAAAGTTTTGAAATTAATATATTTTTTGCTTCAGAAACTTTGGCTTCTACATCAAAGTCAATGCCGTATTCTGAAGCCAACTTCGATCGAATTGAAAGATCCAACTCAATCGAAATAACCTTCAGCTCCTTTATGTCTTTCTTATCCTTCAAGTTATTGACCTGATAGAGCAATGCTTCTAAGTGATCTATCTGTTTAAACAATTTCAACTCAGCTAATACAACACTGGAAATAAACTCTGGTTCCAGACCAATTGCATCACTTAAAGCTTCAACGCGATACTTACATTCAGCATTAAATAGTTCCCGCTTTTCTGTCGTAAGCGCATGAGAGTAAACATCTTTCAAACCAGAAGAAACAGCACCTTCACGGTTACTAAATCTCACAACCTCCAGATCTGTATTAAGGCGCGCACAGTGCTTCCGGATTCTTTCTGCGGCAGTATTTACAGCCTCATGTGACTGACTTACCAACAAGATACGTTTAGTACTTTGCTTTTCGATCAAAAAATGCACGAAGGCAGCAATAAATTCTGTTTTACCTGTGCCCGGCGGCCCTTGTAATAAAGACAACGGTCCATTATTGACTAACTTGTTAAATGCTGCTCGTTGCTGTTCATTGAGGCTAATTTTATTCCCATGCAAATCTTCACGGTCATACCTTACAAAATCAGCATCATTTAACGTGATCCCATAACTTGTAGATTTTTTATCACATAAAGGATCAAAGAGGTCCTTAAGGTCTGGCAGAACTCCCTCGTGATCAAGGAGTCTTTCCAAAGCTCTTTTGCGCTTACGATATGATGCACGATCCTGCTTTGAGCGAAAGAAGACAATATCTGACTCTTTCAACCTGTTAGCTGCCGCACGTGTTTTAACTAACCTGATCTCCTTGAGAGCTGACTTTTTAAGAGATACTTCTCCAATAGATCGTTCTAATCCTTCCTGATCAACTAAAATAGCTTCAATTTCATCACTACTACTAAATGCCCCAAGAGGATCCACATCAGCTGAATAAGGAATTAAAAGTTCACCACGAAATTCAGCTACCGGAATAACGTTGCCACTTACTTCGATGTTTGGATATGACTCTGTCTCAGTATCCAAGATAGCCCTCCAGAGTTTCGCTGTTGGTATTTCCAAAGCTCTGGGCAAAGATTGCCCATCAGCTTGCTGATCCAACATTGCAAAAGCTTCTTTTAACTGACGATTAAGCTCTATATCCTTTTCTGTTTCTACTGGTGCAGTCGCTAATTCAACTGCTCTCTCAAACAATTCCTCTTCGTTAAGCAGGTTAGTTAAAGCAGACATCTCATTAGGACGACCTGAAATGATCCGGATACCGATACCTATCTCAAACTGACTTTCATCGATGTCCAGCTTACGAACTGTTGAACGCTGCCTCGGGTTAAATCCAGCAACTAAAGCCTTTTGTTGCTTGCTGTACACTGTTGAGAACGCACCACCAATCCCAGAGAAAGATACTATGACTTCAGATGGGTTTTTACGGTTTTGCTCAACTCTGACATATAAGTGCCCGTTATCCGGAAAGATCGTAACTGGTTCACTGGCACTGCTTAATGTAATCTCAACCAGATTTTGCTCTGATGACTCATCTCCGCTAACAAGCGCCTTCTTAAAACGACCAAGGCCTTTGAAACCGAACAAAGAATCTTCTAATTCAGATCTAACAGCCAGCGATAATTGAGGAAATTCAACAGATTCTTCGCCCCAGGCCAAGCCAAGTAGCTCACATGACATCTTCATCACTGCAAAGTTGTCACGTTCATTTGAAGAACAAGAGTCAATATGAACCGGGCTGTAGAGGTGATTCTTAATATCATCACCAGACGGAGAAAAATCAGGCATGTCGATTAAGTAGAGCGTGCGACTGTTATTTTCTAAAATCACATTACCCGGGTGGATGTCTCCATGAGCAATTCCAATCTCATGGAGATGCTCCACTGCAGCGACAATTTTTTCGATTACTTCAATTTTTTCACAATCTTCTATCAGGATCTTGTCCCAAGTAACGCCATCAATACGATCCATCACCACATATAAACTTGATGACTTTGATGCAATACCATAGTCACGAATTTCAGGCAGATATGTAGGCTTGACCGTGGAGAGCTTATCAAGTTGCTTGAGAAATTTTAGAATCTGAAAATTTGCAGTTGAATGATCTCCTTGACCACCTGTATTCAACCAGGCTTTAACGATGCTTCCATTAGAAACATAAACTTCTTTGTCATCAGTCTCGACAATAAAGTCTTCGTCCTCTCTGTACTGTCGATTGTGATTTATGGCGTGACGGTAGGGATCGAGCTCAGTATCATCGAATGTCGGTATTGCTTCAGCGACTGGTTCAGCAAGCTTCAGCGCATCAAAGAATTCAGCAGCAGATGCGAATTTTGCGGATACAGCATCAAGCAATACTCCTGCGTACCAAAGATCGCAGCTGAGCATTTCGTGCTGAACAGTTTCAAGGCTTTTGGGTGACATACGCTTACCGCAAAGTAGATGCCAGACGACCAGCCCCAATGCATGAACATCTTGCTGAAAAGGAGATAAATCACAATCATCTAACATATCCTTCGCTTCGACTGCGCCAACAGACAGACTTTTGCGGTAATCACCTACTGTGCCTATTGGCTGATGATACGCTGAGATAAAGTTCGATAGTGCGACCTCCTTTGATGGTGAGATCCATAGACTATGATCGGCGATATCTCGGTGTGCAATTTTCAGCGCGTGCAGATCACCAAACTTTGCAATCAGTAGTTTGGAAACATTCAGCCTGTCCTGAGCAGAAAAGTCTTTACCATACTTACCCACAAATTCATTAAAGCGAACATGGCCGGGAGGGAGATCATACACCTCGTTATATTCAACTGTGACTTCGTCCTTTTGAAAACTAGTTAGAGATCGCAGGCAGTGGTTATACAAATCCCGATTTTGATGATTTATAAGCTGCAAAACTTCACGCTCACGAGAAACGATTTCTGCTCTGCCTTCAGGAGTAAATGCCTTGTTTCCCTGAACATTCTTGAAGTTCCACACACGTAGCAGAGCTTCTGTACTTTTAGAGATCTCTGACTTGGCGAGATACTCCTTGTACACTTTTTTCGGGTGCTCAAAAATTTGATCTATTGCTTCGTAGCCACCTACTCTCAAAGCTTTGTGAGCCGTCTGCGGACCCAAAAACATCTGATCGAACAGTGCGAAGTCTTGATTTAAACTTTGCGCATTTGGGTGCGGTCTAAAGTTCTCATTAAATATTTTTTTATTCGCAAATTTCAGAAACTTTTTAAGCGAGATAGTATGAAGCAACTGTTGTTCCGGAAGGCGACTAAAGTCCGAATTTCCTGTCATCACAACAAAAAAATGGACATGGGGTGCATACCCCTTATTTGTATAACGGTTGGAAAACTTTTTAAGCTTATTATCTAAAGTTTGTTTTTTAATTCTTGTGACGCTGACTGGAGAGCGCCCCATATTCTGTTTGCCCTTATACCATGTGTCGCCTTTAGCAGTCACAGGGTGATGATTCCAGTCTTTTAACTCAACTATTATGATGACACAGTGAGTTACAATGATTAAATCAAACTCGCCATCATGCCTCTTAGAATCAACGAAGCGGAAGCCTGCATAACCTTTCCATGGAAACATACTATTGGCATCTAGACCTGTCTTTAGCTGATTCCGCAGTGATCCTCCCCGCTGTGAAGTTCTAGAATGCGCAGAATTTCCTGAAAATGCAGATTTTATTTTTTCAATTGCATCGACTTCTTGCTCCTGAAGACCACCTTCCCAAATCTCGACTTCCAAAGTCTCTACCTCAGTTTATTATTATTGTTAGTACTATGAATAATGGTTTCAAACAGGCAACTCAGTAGCATCTTTACATTGACCAGAAAGTCCTGTCCATTCTCGAAAAAATAATACCAGAACGCCCAATGTACATGACTCGTAAAACTGACCCTTATTTGTCAGACGTAGTCGGAGTATCACAGTTAATATTACCTAGTTCAACTATGCAGATTAAATTACTAGAAACTTTAATCATTTTAATATTATTAATTATGAATCTCTATTTTTGATCGAGTTAAAAGCAGTTTCCCTTAGTCATTATTCAATAATTTCAGCCATCTCCAGATAACGACAAAATGCATTAGCTAGCTGCATCTGTCGTGGCGTCCTACATTCAGCTTCAAAAACCTGAGGAGAGGCAACAAGTATACACATACACTTGGCACGCGAAATGGCGACATTTAAACGGTTAGCGCTATAGAGAAACTCCATGCCTCTCGGAGCATCCACATGACTTGAAGTTGCCATTGAATAAATCGTAATCGGCGCTTCCTGACCCTGGAATTTGTCTACTGTTCCAACCCTCGCTCCGTGAAGAAGTTGCTGGATTTCAAATACCTGTGCATTATAAGGAGCGATAATTAATATATCTTCGAGAGTAATATCAGCTACATTGCCTTCGCGGTCTTTCCAGGTAGTATTTGAATTAAGTATCTGTTGAACAATATCTTGCACTACCGTCGCTTCTTCAATAGAAGAACTTGTATTTCCAGTATGTGCTACTGGCAGATATCGCAATCCTGCACCCTTATATGAACTATCAGAAATTATCTCCTGTAACTCACACCCTTTCTTAGAAAAGAGCTTTCCTTCATAAAACTGCTCGGAATTGAACGCACATATATCTGGGTGAAGCCTCCAAGTTTCGGCCAGGAACAGACCCTGTTCTGGGGAAATAGTTTGATGCCCATCGAGTATATGATCTAAGGCAGACACTTCTGTACCATCCGGGTGCGATCCCTGAGTCGGCTGTTCTAATTGTTGTGGATCACCGAGCAGAATCATTGTAGGTGCCGATTGCCCTATGGCTACGACATTGGCAAGAGACATTTGAGCGGCCTCATCAACAACCAGTACATCAATTGTGTCTGCCGCATCTTCACGGGACCATAGAAAGTGAGTTGCTCCAGCCACCTGAGCAGCACCACTAGCTAAAGCAGAGAAGATATCTTCATTCTTCTTCGTAAATGATAATCTATCCTGGTTAGGCTCCATTTCTCCAGGTTTCTGGATACAGTTCAACTCGACACCCATTTCAATTGCAGCTTCAAGAAC
>Ga0224506_10002549_pt1 | contig 12343 bp, 6 predicted proteins | sample SF_Jan12_sed_USG_2_FD_169108 | JGI IMG/M metagenome (GOLD analysis project Ga0224506, IMG submission 169108) | Sediment microbial communities from San Francisco Bay, California, United States - SF_Jan12_sed_USGS_8_1 | ecosystem: Environmental > Aquatic > Marine > Sediment | place: USA...
CTTGTTCTACTCTAATTCATAGTAAAATTACACATGATAACCATTTGGATGTAGAAGAAAAATTAAAACAGTTTAAAATTGCCCTAGATGAATCTGCAATAGTAGCTATTACTAATTCAAAAGGGGTAATTACATATGTAAATGATAAATTTGTTGAAATTTCAAAGTATTCAAGAGAAGAATTAATAGGGCAAAACCATCGAATTATTAATTCAGGGTATCATCCTAAAGAGTTTTTCACTACAATTTGGAAAACGATATCTAAAGGAGATATTTGGAAAGGTGAAATAAAGAATTTAACAAAAGATGGAAAATACTACTGGGTGAATTCTACAATAGTTCCTTTTCTAGATAAAAAAAATAAACCTTATGAATATTTGGCTATACGATATGATGTCACAAAACAAAAAAGGATTGAAGAAAAATTAGAAAAACAAAATGCTGAATTAGATCAATTTACCTCAATTGTTTCACATGATTTAAAGGCTCCTCTACGTGGAATAGGTACAATGGTTCAATTTTTAGAGGGAGATTTACCTGATCTCAATGAAGACTCTAAAGAAAATTTTAAGTTAATAAAATCAAGAATAGTAAGGCTCAATTCCTTTATAGAAGGGTTATTAGAATATTCGAAAATTGGTAATAAACAAGATTTATTATCCCAAGTAGATGTTGAAAAAATATTACTAACTACAATTGATAACTTAGGCTTTCCAAATAATGTTAGAGTAGATATCAAAAACAATATGCCTGTTATTGAATCTACATCAGCTTTATTACTTGAGCAGCTTTTTGCTAACATTATCAGTAATAGTGTAATGCACTCTGACAAATCGGAAATACATATTTCTATAGAACATAAAACAAAGAAACATTATCATGAGTTTCACATTGCAGATAATGGTCCTGGAATTTCTCCTCACTTAAGAGATAGAGTGTTTAAGATGTTTCAAACTCTGAAAACAAAAGATGAAAAAAATAGTACAGGAATTGGATTAGCAATCGTAAAAAAAATAGCTAATGAATTAAATGGCAGCATTACAATTGAAAACAATGATCCTTGTGGAGCCATATTTATTTTTTCTCATCCTAAATAAATTACATGAGTGAAGATAAATTAATATTAATTATTGATGATGACATTCTTGACATTAAAATTATGCTTAGGGCATTAAAAGATACTAATTTTACATGCAGAACCTATGTCGTAAATAATGGAAAAGAGGCATTGGAATATTTAGTCGATAAACAAAATGAAAAACCTTGGTTAATATTTTCTGATATTAATATGCCAATAATGAATGGAGTAGAGTTTCTAAATGAAAAATTAAAATATAAACACTTGGTAAAAATTCCTGTAATTATTTTTACTACATCCAATACAGAAGTAGATAGAAATAATTGCTTAAAAGCTGGGGCTTCTGGTTATATGGTCAAGCCTATTGAACACGACAATTTTAAAAAACTTATTAATTCAGTAAAGGTTTACTGGCAAAAAAGTGAATATTACCCTAATTCATGAATCTTTTACCATCCCTTCCCTATAAATATCACAAATATATAGTTGTTATTTATGCCGCTTTCTTGAATTAAACAAGCTTAAAAATAATTTTAAACCATCGAAATAAACAAGAATAAAAAGAAAGATAGTCATTGACCAAATAACTGCCAAGTTGAAAAAATAAGTATCGATTTTCATTCCAAGAAATGGTTTTTGAGATGTGAAAAACTTAGTTCGAAAATCAATAATAGAACTTGGTCTAAACTCATCGTAATAAATTGGATTTATTTTTTGAATTAAAGTATTTTCACTTTTTACTATTCTACGTGTAATGCCTTTATTGGTCACAATATCATTAATAGCATCATTATCATAACGTTTTCCCATATTCAGAAATTGTTGTTTCTTTTGTTCTGTATCCGTTAAGGAATAAATCAGGCTATTTTTTTGATGCTCAGCTTTATTATATTTAATGTTATAATAAGATTTCAATGTAGATAAAAATTTTCGAGTATAGACATACGTTGATGAATCAAACTCATCTATTGAAATTTTATTCCATTGAGGAAATTTATCTTTTCCAATTAATTTTAGCTCGTATTTCAATTCATTTTTCAACAATTCCAATGAACTTTTATAATTATCATGTGTAGCACTATCTTTTGTATTCAGCCAATTGTAGCAATATGATAATTCAGTTTCTATCATGGGAATATAATATAACTGTTTGTAGTTCGCTTTAGCCATTTTTTTATCAATATCATAAAACTGTCTATTGAATTTATTATCTCGAAACTGAGTTACCAAAGCAGCTTCAAATGCCCAACGTGAAGCCATTATATCTCCAATATAGGGTACTCCATCTGATGCACTAACTTTAGGATTAAATTTATCAAAACTGATGACTACACCACTTAATAAAAGTTGTGGAATAAGTAAAATTGGAATTAGAATATATATTGTGACTGCGTTCTTAAAACTTGCTGAAATGTTAAGTCCTAGCAAGTTTGCAAAACATGCAGTAGAAAAAAGAGTTAACCATAATCTAAATCCCATTCCATAAATTTCCAATACTGCATTGCCAATTAACACAAAGGTAAGTGTCTGAATAGCTGAAATAATAAATAATACCGCAATTTTTGATGCTAAATAACTTCCTTTACTCAGGTTCAAATATTTCTCTCTTTTCAAAATTTTCCTATCTCTAAATATCTCTTCAGCACTTACAGTAAGCCCCATGAATAGAGCTACAATAATGCTCATGAAAAAATAGATAGCTATATTATCATTATGATAGAAGGTATATTTAGTGCCACCTTCTAAACTAGAAGAAGCATGATAACGAACTAAAAATGCCATAAAAAATGCTAATGCCGGAGCTTCTAATAAGTTTACAACAAGGTATTGCTTATCCACCAGTTTGGACAATACATCTCTAGTAGCAAATATGGCTGTTTGTTTAAAGCGATTTGGAATATTTAAAGTAGAAACAAGTTTTTCTTTAACTGTTCTCACTTTTGGTACTGTTATATACTTGTTATAATATTGATTCCACTGAAAAGAAGATACTTTACGAATAGCTGTATTTCTACCATATTCATCAACAATACGTGTTTCGATAATATTAAAAATTTTTTCAGGATTAATATTTCCGCATTCGGGACAAGTTCCTTCAGTTTTATCAACAGCATCTATAATATTTTTAAAATATACAAGTGCCTCAACAGGGTTACCATAATATATCTGAAAACCCCCTACATCTAATATTAATAAAGTATCAAACATTTTAAAAATATCAGATGAAGGCTGATGAATGATTACAAATACCATTTTCCCTCTAAGTGATAACTCTTTGAGAAGATCCATAATATTTTCTGAATCTCGGGATGAAAGCCCTGATGTAGGTTCATCCACAAACATTACAGTAGGTTCTCTTAGCAATTCAAGACCAATGTTTAGCCTTTTTCGTTGCCCTCCAGAAATTTTTTTTTCTAAAACAGAACCCACCTTTAAGTTCTTAGTGTCTTCAAGCCCGAGATTCTTAAGTACTTTTGTAACTAATTGAGTAAGTTGAAAACCTGAATAATGGCTGAAACATAAGTTGGCAGCAAAATATAGGTTTTGAAAAACAGTAAGTTCCTCTATCAATAAATCATCCTGAGGTACATAGCCAGTGATGCCTTCTACCTTATCGCTGTCTTTATATATATCCACACCATTTATTAACACTCTCCCATTATATGGCTGATCAGTCCCATTTAACACATTCATTAATGTTGATTTCCCTGAACCACTAGCTCCCATTATGCCTATTAACTTCCCCCCTTCTTCTGCAATATTCACTTTCTGAATGCCTACATCTCCAGTACTAAAATGATAGCTTATGTTCTCTGCAACAAACGAAACTTTTATTTTTTCACCTGAATGAAGAAACTGAGTGACTATATTACTATAATAGATCGTTTGAATTTTTTTTCCTCTAATCGTACTTCCTGCTGGTAAAATGGAAATGCTTCTACTTTTTAAAGGTTGTGCATTCAAACTTAAAGTACTTATACCTACATATTTTATAAAATAGGTTTCAATATCTTCTAATCGCAAAACTGCTATAAAGCCTGTAAGATTTTTTGATACCAAATGATATGTTCCCTTAATATAATCACCATCACTCTCATCAATTATCATAATGGTTTCTGAAGCTAAATCATCAGGTTCTTCCCCCATTACAAACATTTTAAGCAGACCAATATCTGTTTTGGAAAGTTTTAATGCTTCTCCAATGTAAAAAATTAGATTACTTTGCCTATCCGAAAAATGCTTGTCAGCATATACTAGCTCAATAATTTTAATCACTAAAACCACTCGTTGAGGTTTAGTAAGTGATTCATTTACACGTTTTGTGATTTCTAAAATTTTAGACCATTCACTTAAAAACTCTAGGGTATCATCATCAACATCCTCTTTGATATGCTCGTTACTAATAATATCCTCTTCCTGACAATAAGAATCAAATATTGACATGTAATAATTTGTCATTTCCTGATTCACATGCACTCCAATGAATTCCTTCATGTTGGCACGTTCATCCTCAGTTATTCGTTCTTTCGCCACAATAGCAAATAACCTAATTATTGCTTTTAGTAATTCTTCGCTCATTTATGTTTGTGAATATTTTAAAATATAACCCTAATATATTACTAAACAATTTAACTATTTAAGTTATTGATATTTCTATTGAAGTCAAACTTGTTGATGAATTGATTAATTGTAAGTTCTGTTATATTAAATAAACCACTAATAGAAACAAGTTATATTTATTGTGACACTATAAATATAACTTGAGTTGAAGATAGTACGTGTACTTGTTGCAATGTTATGTATATGCCGTATTTTTGTATTCCAATTTTTTAAACATGACAGAAGCACACGAACCCCTTAATTTTATTGAACAAATAATTGAAGACGATTTAGCTCATGGCTTATCAGGTAATATGCTACGTTTTCGTTTTCCACCTGAGCCAAATGGGTATTTACATATTGGGCATGCGGCAGCCATTTGTTTAAACTTCGGTTTGGGTAAAAAATATAATGCCCCGGTTAATCTTCGCTTCGATGATACCAACCCTACTAAAGAAGAACAAGAGTATGTAGATGCAATAAAACGTGATATTACTTGGTTAGGATTTCAATGGGATACAGAATGTTATTCTTCCGACTATTTTCAACAATTGCATGACTGGGCTATTATACTGATAAAAAATGGAAAAGCGTATGTTGATGGGTTATCTGCTGAGGAAATGGCGAAACAAAAAGGAACACCTACCACTGCTGGAATAGCTAGTCCTTTTAGAGATCAAACTGTAGATGAAAATTTGGATTTATTCCAGAAAATGAAAGATGGAGTATTTGAAGAAGGTGCTTATGTGTTACGTGCAAAAATAGACATGAGTTCAGCCAATATGTTAATGCGAGATCCTATTATGTATCGTATTATTAAGAAAGCACATCATCGAACAGGAAATGATTGGTGCATATACCCATTATACGATTGGACACATGGGGAATCAGATTTTATTGAACAAATATCACACTCCATCTGTACATTAGAGTTTAAGTCACACCGCGAATTATATAACTGGTTTTTAGATCAGATTGGTGACAAACATAAATTTAAACCTAAGCAACGTGAGTTTGCCAGACGTAATTTAAGCTACACAATCATGAGTAAGCGTAAATTATTGGAATTGGTACAAAAAAACATTGTTACTGGTTGGGACGATCCAAGAATGCCTACCATTTCGGGGTTGAGGCGTAGAGGGTACACCCCAGAGTCGATACGAAAATTTAGTGATGTTTCAGGTATTTCCAAACGAGATAGTATAACCGATGTTTCCTTATTGGAATTCTGTATTCGTGAAGATTTAAATAAAACAGCTACAAGGGTAATGAGTGTTTTAAATCCAGTAAAGGTAGTTATCACCAATTATCCGGAAGGAAAGACCGAAATGCTCATGGCAGTTAACAATCCAGAAGATGAAAATTCAGAATCACATGAAATTCCATTTTCTAGAGAACTATACATAGAACGAGAGGATTTTAAAGAAGATGCTGGAAATAAGTTCTTTAGACTTTCATTAGGGAAAGAAGTGAGATTAAAGAATGCCTATATCATTAAAGGAGAATCAGTTGAGAAAGATGATGAAGGTAATATTACTGAAATTCATTGTACTTGTGACTTACAATCCAGATCGGGAAGTGGAACTGAAGCAAGCACCCGAAAAGTAAAAGGCACATTACATTGGGTGTCTATTCAGCATGCTATTCAAGCAGAGGTTCGCGTGTACGATCGTTTGTTTTTAGAGGAAGATCCAGAGGGTCATGAAGACAAAACCTTTATGGATTATATTAACCCCAATTCTTTACAAATAATTAAGGAAGCTTATGTTGAGCCTTTTTTACTAGAAGCCAGTTTAGACGATAAATTTCAGTTTCAGCGTTTAGGATATTTTACACTAGACAGCGATACTTCTGCCGATCGTTTAGTATTTAATAAAACTGTTGGCTTAAAGGATTCATGGACAAAACAAACTCCAAAAATAGAACAACCACCTAGTCAGCAGAAACCAGCTAGTGGAGGACAAGAACAAAGGAGTCCATTAAACGAGATTAAAAAAATAGCCAAGAAATACACGAATTTATCAGGAGCAAAGTTAGAATCAGCTAGAGCCAATATTGTAAAGCTGGCAGAAGAAGTTTCCTATGAAGATTTAGAGCCACTATTTGGTACAGCAGCTAAAAAAGTAGGGACACGCATAGGTGTAACTATTACGCTAGGTGTATTATTGAAAAATGGACAAGAGCGCACTGAAAGCATAAACAATTTTATTGATGCAGGTGTAAATGACGGAAACGAACTATTATCAGAAGAAGCTAAAGCGATAGCCAGTTCACTTTAAAAAAATCACTGACTATATTGATATAAGAAGCAATTAATCACATGCTAAATAATATGATTTACTGTTGTTACTCAACGGTAAATCATTACATTTGAGAGGTGAATAAAGAACCCTTTTGCACTATAAATAATCGACTGACAATACTTTGAAAAAGGCCTTCTATATAATATTTATTTTGCTTTTTCCTGCTAGTCTGATGGCGCAAACGGACACCATTCCGTCCATATCCAAACTTTCTTTTACCTCAGATTTTAGGTTTAGAATTGAACAAGATTGGGATTCTAGAAAAACTGATGGCAGTTATAGAGATGATCGAACAAGATTAAGATATAGGTTAAGAGCTGGCTTTAACTATAACCATAACCATTGGGCATCTTTTGGGGCAAGAATAAGAACTGGAAACCCTAAAAAACAACAAGATCCTCAGCTTACACTTGGTGATGGATTTAAAGAATTTGGAACTCTCCCCTTAGGGTTTGAAAAAATATTTTTCAAAGCAGAATATAACGGATTTGTTATTTGGGGTGGAAAAAACACCTTTCCTTTTCAAAAAAATAACGAATTATTTTGGAGCGATAATGTATATCCAGAAGGTGTTTTTTTAAAAAAAGAATTTAATTTTCAATCATCACTTTTTAATCAACTGGATATCCGTGGTGGACACTTTATTATAGTTGACCGAGGGTCATCTTTCAATGCCGATAGCCATTTACAAGCACTACAATTAAATACAGTATTGTTTAACCAAAGAATTGTCTTATTTCCATCATTTTATCAATTTAAGAACATTCCAAATATTCCAGATGGAAGTGATACATTTCTTTTCAATTACTCCATCATTCATATTGGTACTAAATTAAAACTATCAAGCAAGCCTCTAATACATCTTGAGATGGACTATTACACAAACATCGAGGATTATAGTAGTAATGATTCTATACCTAGCCTTTTTAAAAATCAAAAAAATGGTCTTATCGCTGCAATAGGAATTGGAAAACTAAAGGAAAAAGGAGATTGGACATTTAAACTCACCTACAGCAATTTGCAACAATACGCTGCAGTAGATTTTTTAGCACAAAATGACTGGGCAAGATGGGATTACTCCTCATATAATTCACCTGATGGCAGATTGACTAATTTCAAAGGGTTCGAAATAGTTGGTGGCTATATGTTAGAGAACAAATTAAGTCTCAAGATGAAGTATTACCTTGTTAATCAAATCGTTGCATATGGAATATCAAAAGAAACAGGAAGCAGAATAAGGCTCGACTTAGATATTAATTTCTAAGCCTTGTTTGTCAATGTAAATGATATTTTTTGTCTTCAATAACAACCATTTGCACACTATAAATAATCAGACTATATTTCCAACTGAAATATAAACGCACCTACTTATAGTATGAAAAATAACTACCTCCTGCTTTGTGTCTTATCACTTCTTTTTTATTCATGCACTCAGAAACCAGCATCTGTTGGAGAAACCGGCAACTCTGAACATGGAACTAACCCTAAAAGTATTCAGCAAAGAATATTTACGAATGGAGTTAACCCTAAAAGTTTTCGGCAAATAACATTTACGATTGACACTTTAGTTGCTAATTATGTGGTAAAAGAACTAAAGAACGTTTCAGATGTAACCCTTAACGAAGAAGGTGAAATTGCATCTGCTACTCAAACCAATTATTCTTTCGAAAATCAGGAAGGCATTGTTGAAAACACAAAAGAGATTTACTCACCAGAATCACATTGGCTTTTTGGAGACCAATCAGAATATGAACCAATCTTCAATAAGTATTATCATCAACCCTTCTCAGATACTTTGATAGCCGAAAATGAATATACGTTTCAGTACAATAATAATAATCAATTAATCTTAATAAAAGGTTCATGGGGTTTTCAAATGGACTTTAATTATGATCAACATGGGCAATGGATAGAGATTACAAAGCATTTTTCTGATGAAAGAAGTGGTCATGTTACCTATGAAATAACCAAAAGAAAAATTCATTATGATGAGAATCCATTAAACTCTTTAAACCCGACCTATCTCTCCATTAATGGAGAAAATATATTTGAAAAAAAGAAAAAATCAATCGTTGATTATTATATTCTTGCCAATAAAGCAGCAATATTCTCTCCTGATAGAGGTGAATTTGATATACCTAATGGTTATTTTGAATACGAAGACGAAGGTACTGGAGCTGGTGTTTACACGGGGCAACTTGTTATGTTCAAAACCAATGATGAAAAAGATATTATTGCCATTAATGGTTTTTATGGGGAAGCAATTAGTTATTATACAATAAGTGGTGATCGTCCTAAGTTTTATATATTTGAGAATAATTCATTTACAGAAGCTGTAGATTTATTCCCAGAATTAAATTCAAAAATATTTTTTGAAAAAGGCTTCACTGGTGAAGTTGAAGGAATTAATACTTTTTTTACGCTTCCACAAAAAGGACTATCCATTAAGTACTTAGTTGACCCAAACCTTGAGCAATTTTGTGATGAAATGAACACAAATCATGACTTATATGATATGTATAAGGGTATTTGTGAAAATTATTCCAATCTGAAGAGAACTTCAATTGACATTACATTTGACAAAAATTCAGGTACTTTTATAATACAGGATCATATGTTTTGAGCAGATATATAACTAGGGTAATGTCCATATTATGTTCTTAGACTAGGTTTATCCACTATTTACTTCAACCACCTATCAATTCTCAGACCCATTGTAATCATGAATCAATTTTTCCTGAATATTTGGGGGTACAGGTGCATATTCTGCAAATCGTTTTTTAAAACTGGCTCTACCCTGAGTTATAGATCTTAATGAAGTAGTATATCTATCCAATTCTGCCAATGGAGTTTTGGCTTTGATAAGTTGATATTGACCCTTAGCTTCAATGCCCATAATAGTAGATCTTCTAGTTTGCAAGTCGGTCATTACATCTCCTAAAAGTTCTTCAGGTACTAAGACATCCAACTCATTCACAGGTTCTAAAATTTTTGGGTTCGCCTGTATAAACGCTTGTTTAAAGGCTCTCATTCCAGCTATTTTAAAGGCAATATCATTAGAATCTACTGCATGCATCTTACCATCATATACCATCACCCTAACATCTCTTACGTAAGACCCTGTAAGTGGACCTTCTTCCATCTTTTCCATAATTCCTTTTTGGATGGAAGGTAAAAATCGAGCATCAATTACACCACCAACAATGCAGTTATAAAAAACAAGCTTACCACCCCACTCAAGATCAATGATATCTTTATGCCTAATGTTTACCCCAGTAGGCTCAGGCATTCCTTCGTAATAAGGTTCAACCTTCATATAAACCTCTCCAAATTGTCCTGCTCCTCCCGATTGTTTTTTGTGTTTATATGAAGTGTCAACCATTTTCTGTATAGTTTCTCTGTATGGAATTTTTGGCTTCACAAAAGCGATATTTAGCTTATAAACATGCTCCATAATCCATTGCACTACTGCTAGGTGCAATTCTCCTTGTGTGGACACTATCAATTGCTTTAGTTCTGAAGAATATTCATAAGTAACAGTTTGGTCTTCCTGATGTATTTTGTTCAACACCTCTCCCAGTTTATCATCATCAGAACTATTTTTAGCAATAATTGCCATGTGCATTTTAGGTTCAGGAAACTCAATTGGTTCCACGCCAACATTAATATTTTTACCGCACAAGGTGTGATTAGTATCTGTAGATTTTAATTTAAGCACTCCCCCCAAATCCCCTACTACAAGCTTGTTGATAGGATTCCGCTTATGACCGTCCATCATAAATAGCTGATTGATTCTTTCAATTTGTCCATTTTGATGGTTAATAAGCTCATCACCAACTTTTACCTGACCTGATATTACCTTAAAAAAGGACATTTTACCTAAATTTGGCTCTATGGCAGTTTTGTAAACAAAAAGCACTTCAGGGCCAGTAATACTATGTGCTAATTCCTCACCTTCAACTGTTAATTCTGGTTTTATATCTATAGCTGATGGAGCTACATTATCAATAAAGCCCATCATTCTACCACTTCCCATATCATTTTTAGCTGAAATACAGAAAATAGGAAATACCTGATGATTTCTCATACCAATTTTCAAACCCTCCTTCATTTCATCTTCATTCAAAGTACCTTTTTCAAAATACAACTCCATCAAATTCTCATCATTTTCAGCCGCTTTTTCTACCAACTCATTATGAAGTTTATTGGCCTTATCCATTTCACTTTCTGGAATAGGTAATTTTTCAGGTTTCCCTCCTTGCGGAGAAAACTTATAGTATTTCATTTTAAGAAGATCTATAATACCATTAAAACCTTCACCCTCATTCAAAGGGTATTGCATTAAGGTTGTAGCTGCACCAAATTGACTTTTAACAGATTCTAATGAAGCTTCAAAATTGGATTTGGGATGATCTAATTGATTAAACACGAACATTGAAGGCTTATTAAACTGATCGATATAGTTCCAAATCAGTTCTGTACCCACTTCTACTCCATGTTGAGCATTAATAAGAAACACACAAGTGTCTGCGACTCTAACTGAAGAAGCTACTTCACCTACAAAATCATCTAGCCCGGGAGTATCTATAATATTAATTTTATAATTACGCCATTCAGTATGTAGTAAAGTAGAATATATTGAACACTCACGTTCATGTTCAATTTCATGGTAGTCGGAAACTGTGTTTTTACCCGTTACCGTTCCTCTTCTATTGATTAGTCCGGCTTCAAATAACATGGTTTCAGCCAAAGTAGTTTTGCCAGACTTGGGACTTCCTAACAAAACAATGTTCTTTATATGTTTTTCATCAAATACTTTCATGAGCTGTGGGGATAAAAGGTTGAATATGAGGAAAATGAACTAGTCATCATTTATAAATGTAGTAACCAATATAATTATAAAACATGTTAAATGTCATTAATTATACTGAGTTTTTCCAATGTTTATTTATTTGAGACTTGAAACTGTATATTGAATAATCGTACAAAATTGAGTTTGTGTATTCTTGTATCCTATATACTTGATTAAACCCGCATTATGCAATAGAGAATCTATTACATAATGCGAGTTAAACTGTGCTTAAAGTTAGAGTAAACTATTTAGATTTTGTTCTAGCACCCTTCGAGTGCCTCTGGGTACTCATTAAGAAGCCCAGAAGGATACTCACATCAATTCTTCATGTTTTTTTACCTACCTAATTCCCTTTATACCTAAGCTTACCTTGCTCAATAGGGATAAAAGCTTTTACTAATACGGTAAAGATGAAAATTCCCATTGCCCAAATGCCTATTGTAACTCCTACTTCTACCCAAGTAGGCAAGTATTCTACAATATCACCCCAAGGACCTGGAATGAAACCTG
>Ga0224506_10002550_pt1 | contig 12340 bp, 6 predicted proteins | sample SF_Jan12_sed_USG_2_FD_169108 | JGI IMG/M metagenome (GOLD analysis project Ga0224506, IMG submission 169108) | Sediment microbial communities from San Francisco Bay, California, United States - SF_Jan12_sed_USGS_8_1 | ecosystem: Environmental > Aquatic > Marine > Sediment | place: USA...
CAACTTCGCTGTAGAGGGAGGGTTCGAACCTCCACGGAGTGGTTAGTCCTGCAAGCAGGATTTATCCCGAACCTCCACCCCCGAGACCGGAGGGCTTGTCTGCCAATTCCAACACCCTACAATAATTGTCAATTCTTTTAATCAACAATACAAATATAAGGCAAAAGGAGATAATATTAAAATCCATCTAATCAATAAGAGGTATAATTACATTATATTTAACATATAAAGCAATTCGTTAAACATTTCATAATTTGCAATTAGGTATTGTTTTGCTGGTTAATAAATTCAAAATACATTACCAGCAGTTCAGGAATTCATTAAACAGGGCAGCAACTGCCCGGATTGAGTATATTCTGACTCAGTTATTCAGTACGTAGCACTACTTTTCCGACAGTTTTGCCGGACAGAAATAAATGCAAAGCCTCCTTCATCTCAGAAAAGGCAAAGGTATGTCCCACCAATGGTTTCCCCAGATTCATTTTATCCAACACCTCCAGGTATTCTTTCATGCGGTCTGCCTTTTCAAACAGATAAATAAGGTTGAAACCCATGAGTGCTTTATTCTGCTCAATTAATCTTTGGGGATCAATCTTTGGTCGGTTCAGGAACTTCCAAAGGAGTTTTAATTTTTTTGGTTTTTTCCCGGGATGGGCATATCTGGCCGAGCCATACACCACCATTCTTCCTTCCACGGCCATTTGCTTATAGCTTTCCATTAATATTTCCCCACCGATACAATCCATCACGATGTTCAGATCCCTGCCATCCAAAGCCGTTTTTAAATCTGTCGCAAAGCCATTATTTCTGACGATTCCCTGGTTGTAACCCTCCTTTTTCAATACCTCCAATTTACCTTCGCCCCCCACGGTGCCAATGGTAAATGCGTCAAATTGTTTTGCAATCCGGTTGGCCCATATCCCCACACCTCCTGCCGCACTTTGTATAAGTACGGTATCATTTTGTTTAATATCAGCCAAGCCTGTCAGGGCATAATAGGCCGTAAGTACCTGAACGAGGTATGCCGCCCCCATTTCATATGTCCAGTCATCCGGCATCGCGGTAACATACCTGGCATCGGCCACCATTTTTGATACATAACCACCGAAGCGTGTTACACCCATCACCCGTTGTCCCGGTTTGAAAGCCGTAACCCCCTCACCGATTTCGATAATCTCCCCTGCGTATTCCAGTCCGGGTATAAACTCGCCCTGTGGCGTGGCGCCATAAAGTCCGAAAATGGCAAAGATATCTGCAAAGTTCAGTCCTACTGCTTTAACGTCAATGAGTACTTCCCCCTTTCCCGGTGGTGTCACCTCCTCATCGATGAGGTGCAGATTATCGAATGAACCGGCTTTCGGGGATACTTTCCAGACTTTTCTTTTATACATAACGGTATGTTTACATGTGAATTGGCCTGTTTTCAGTTGCGGCCAGGCAAGCCTCCTTAACGGCTTCCATATAGGTAGGGTGCGCATGCGACATGCGCGAAATATCTTCAGCTGAAGCCCTGTATTCCATGGCCGTCACCCCGGCGGCGATCATATCTGCTGCCCGGGCTCCAATGATATGAATACCCAATACTTCATCTGTATGCTTATCGGCCAGCACTTTTACCAAACCATCGGTGTCCATGCTTGCCCGCGCCCTGCCCAGGGCTTTATAGGGGAATTTCCCGGTCTTATAGGCTCTTCCCTGTTCTTTTAGTTGCTCTTCGGTCTGACCCACTGAGGCCACTTCAGGCCAGGTATAAACTACACCGGGTATCAGGTTGTAATTGATGTGGGGTTTTTGTCCGGCGAGCTGCTCGGCCACCATCACACCTTCTTCTTCAGCCTTATGTGCCAGCATGGCTCCGCGTACAACATCGCCAATTGCATAAATATTATCAACATGAGTACGCAAATGTTCATCCACTTCTATCTGTCCCCGTTCGCTTACCTTCACCCCTGCATTCTCAAGGCCAAGACCCTCAATATAAGGCCTGCGACCAATGGCTACCATGCAATAATCTCCTTTCACCTCAACCTCACCACCTTCTTTTCCTGCTGCTGTCACCACTACTTCCCTGCCTTTGTTTTTAATGGCTGTCACTTTATGACTCGTAAGAATATTTATTCCCAGTTTTTTAGAAACCTTATGCAATTCCTTTCCCATGGTACCATCCATCGTCGGGATAATACTGTCCAAAAATTCAATAATGGTAACTTCTGAGCCAATCCGCCGGTAAACAGAGCCCAGTTCCATGCCAATGACACCTCCTCCAATTACGATGAGGTGTTTGGGAACTGATTTTAATGAAAGGGCTTCGGTGCTGCTAATGATTCTTTTTTTATCAAACGGAGCAAAAGGAAGTGGTGTGGGTTTAGAACCCGTGGCAATAATAATTTTTTCCCCGGTAACAACTTTGGGAGTGCCCTTTTCCGGAGTTACCGTGATGGTATTTTTATCTTTAAAAGAGCCCGTTCCCTGTAAAACATCTATTTTGTTTTTTTTCATCAGGTAAGCAATGCCATCCACGTTTTGTTTTACCACGTCATCTTTACGGGCAATCATTTGCTTCAGGTCAATTTTTGGTGGTGACACCGTTATCCCATGTGCCGAAAAATGGTGGGCAGCATTATAGAAATGTTCCGAGCTGTCGAGTAAAGCCTTAGAAGGAATACAACCTACATTGAGGCATGTGCCTCCCAAAGTAGGATATTTTTCTATGATGGCAGTTTTAAACCCCAATTGTGCACTTCGGATGGCCGCAACATAACCTCCCGGTCCTGATCCAATTACTATTACCTGATAATCCATGCTCTTGATCTGCTTTATAATTTCAAAAAGTTAAGCTTGCTGTTAAACGCCCAATAACAAACGTGCAGGGTCTTCGAGGAGTTGTTTTACGCGTACCAGGAAGCTCACTGATTCGCGCCCGTCGATGATCCGGTGGTCATAGGACAAAGCTAAGTACATAATTGGCCTCACCACCACTTCTCCGTTTTCCACCACAGGCCTTTCAACAATGTTGTGCATTCCGAGTATGGCCGATTGCGGCGCATTGATAATGGGCGTACTGAGCATACTTCCAAAAACGCCACCATTGGTAATGGTAAAAGTGCCTCCGGTCATTTCATCGATGGTGAGTTTACCATCACGTGCTTTGGTAGCCAGGTGGATAATCTCTTTTTCAATGTCTTTAAAGTCCATAGACTCGGCATTGCGTATTACAGGTACTACAAGCCCCCTGGGGGTAGAAACAGCAATGGAGACATCACAAAAATCGCGATAGACGACTTCGTCGTTATCGATCATGGCATTCACGGCCGGCCATTCCTGCAGTGCCTGGCAACAGGCTTTGGTGAAAAAGGACATAAAGCCCAGGCCCACTTCATACTTGTCTTTAAACAACTCTTTGTATTTTTTGCGCACATCCATGATCGGTTTCATGTTCACCTCGTTAAAGGTGGTGAGCATGGCCGTATCATTTTTTACACTTACCAGTCTTTTGGCAATGGTTTTACGCAGGTTGCTGAGTTTTTTCCGCGTTTCCTGTCGGTTGCCGCTCACTGCCGGGGGCTGTACTGATACGCCAGGCGCCTGCTTTTGTACTTCTGCCTTCTTCTCAGCCCGCAACGCATCTTCTTTCGTGATTCTTCCTCCTACTCCCGTCCCTTTCACTGCAGCAGGGCTGATATTTTTCTCGGATAATATTTTGCCTGCCGCCGGTGAGGGGTGGCCGCTGGCGTAGCTACCCGTTTCAGCCTCTGCCGCTGATGTGGCAGGTGTATGAGCGGCTTCAGCAGGTGCCGGTTGGCCATCCATAACTTCAATACGACAAATGACAGCTCCAATCTCCAGCACATCACCCTCTTTCGCCACCTGTCTTAAAATACCGTTGGCCTCTGCAGGCAACTCAAAGGTCGCTTTTTCTGATTCCACTTCAGCAATGATATCATCCAGTGCTACAAAGTCACCTTCGTTCTTCAACCAGGAGGATATACTCACTTCGGTAATGGACTCACCTACGGCGGGAACAATCATTTCCCTGACTTCGCCGGTAGTCACCGGAGCTGTTACCGGGGGCATTGCTTTACTATCTGCTGTTTTATCCACAGGTTGTTCACTTGTGGCGTCACCTTCTTCAATTTCACATATTACGGCACCTATTTCAAGGACATCACCTTCCTGCGCTCGGATACGCAGTATACCCGCTTTTTCAGCTGGTAACTCAAAGGTGGCTTTTTCCGATTCCAGCTCACACAGTACTTCGTCCAATGACACATGATCCCCGTCTTTCTTTAGCCAGGTGGCAACGGTAACTTCTGCGATAGATTCGCCCACTGCCGGGACTTTCATTGATAGGCTCATTTCTTTATTAATTAATATTAGATTTCGAATGCTTTATTAACAATGGCTTCCTGCTCTTTCTTATGTATTTTCCCAAAGCCGGTAGCAGGTGAAGCACTTGGCTTACGTGAAACAAGTTCAAACTGGATTTTATGCGATACAATTCTTAGCATATATGCCCAATAGCCCATATTCGAAGGCTCTTCTTGTACCCAAACCATTTTGGCGCCCTTGTATTTATTAACCAACGCATCAAATTGCTTGTGTGGGAATGGATGCAGTTGTTCAATCCTTACGATGGCTATATCATTGCGCCTGGATTTTTCTTTTTCCTCCTCCAGGTCATAATAAACCTTCCCGGAACACATCAGCACCTTTTTAACACTTTTAGCCTTTGCATTTTCATCATCCAGTATTTCACGGAAGCCCCCGACAGTAAACTCCTTCATCGGGCTTACCACTCTAGGGTGTCTTAACAACGATTTTGGTGAGAAAACCACACAGGGTTTCCTGAATTCCCAGGTTACCTGGCGTCGAAGCAGGTGAAAAAAGTTAACCGGGGTGGAGACATTGGCCACCACCATATTATCTTCTGCCGCCAGTTGTAAATAACGTTCGGGACGGGCATTGGAATGCTCAGGACCCTGGCCTTCATAACCATGCGGAAGGAGCATAACCAGCCCGTTCATCCGCTGCCATTTACTTTCTGCGCTTGAGATAAACTGGTCGATAATCACCTGTGCCCCATTGGCAAAATCACCAAACTGGGCCTCCCATACAACCAGCGCATTGGGTGTGGCCATGGCATACCCATATTCAAAGCCCAGTACACCAAATTCAGAAAGGAGGGAGTTGTATATTCTCAGTTTTTCCTGATCGTCATTTATATGGTTTAATCCACAATGTGCTTCATTATTATTGGCATCGAAAAAATAACTGTGCCGATGCGAGAAAGTACCGCGACGAATGTCCTGACCCGACATCCGGATGATCGTGCCATCAGACAGGATAGATCCATAGGCCAGCAGCTCGGCATCAGCCCAACTCAGCATTTTTTTATCAAAGAAACCCGATTTACGTTCTTTTAACAGACGTTCAATTTGTTTTAAAGGCTTAAATCCCTTGGGAACACTTGTTAAAGCTTTTGCCACCTCATCAATGACCTTTTGGTCGATGGAGGTATCAGGCGATTTTTCAAAATCTTCCGGTTTGGCATACCGCAATTCATGCCACTCTTCTTCCAGTTTCTGTGGTTTATATGGTATGGGTTTTTGCTTTACTTCATTAAGCCTGTCCTGCAATTGTTGCCTGAACTCCTTGTCCATTGTCTCAGCCAGCCTGGCATCAACATCGCCACGCTCAATGAGCAATTTTGAATATATTTCCCGTGGATTGGGGTGCTTTGCAATGATATTATACAATTTAGGCTGTGTGAACTTAGGCTCGTCACTTTCGTTGTGCCCGTGCCGCCTATAACACAGTAAATCGATAAAGAAGTCTCCCCCAAACTTCTGACGGTACTCTACGGCCATATTTGAAGCAAAGGTCACCGCTTCCGGATCATCGCCATTAACATGCAAAATTGGGGCATCCAGAATTTTTGCCAGGTCAGTACAATAAATACTTGAACGCGCATCATCGTAGTCGGTGGTAAAGCCAACCTGATTGTTGATGACCAGGTGGATGGTGCCGCCTGTTGAATATCCGTGCAATTTGGACATCTGGATAATCTCATACATGATTCCCTGGCCCGCTATAGCGGCATCACCATGGATGAGGATACTCATGGCCTTTTTTTTGTCCCCTTTATATTCGTCGTCGATCTGTGCCCGGGTATATCCCAATACAACGGGATTTACCGCCTCCAGATGAGAAGGGTTAGGCGCCAATTTCACATAAATTTTATTTCCCGATGGGGTGTTCATCAAACTGCTGTAACCCAGGTGGTACTTTACATCGCCATCACCCATGGTCATGTCAGGTTCGGCTGTTCCTTCAAATTCACTGAATATCTCTTCATAGGTTTTACCCATGATGTTTGAAAGCACATTGAGTCGTCCGCGATGCGCCATTCCAATCACCACTTCTTCCACGCCCAACTCGGCAGAACGGTTAATAATCTTATCCAGTGAAGGTATGGTGTTTTCCCCGCCTTCCAGGGAAAATCGCTTCTGTCCCAAAAACTTAGTGTGAAGGAAGTTCTCAAACACAACGGCCTCATTGAGCTTTGAAAGTATGCGCCTTTTCTCATCTATTGAGAGCTGTTCTTTCTCCGCATCAATTTCAATTTTCTGCTTGAACCAGTCCACAACTTCCGGGTCGCGAATACCCATAAATTCAAACCCGATATGACCTAAATATTTTTCCTTTAGCTTTTTGACAATATTATTCAGGCTCGTTTTTCCCAATCCCAATAACTTGCCCACTTCGAAATGCGTATCCAGATCATTATCAGTAAGGCCAAAATCTTCAATAGCCAGCCTCACTACATGATCCCGGCGTGGCCGTACCGGGTTGGTGTCAGACTTAAGGTGCCCCATTGAACGAAAGGCATGTATCACAGCCCTTACCTGTGCTTCTTTTGAATCGAGTAATCCGGCATCGCTGCTGCCTTTACCCTCAAATTTTTCTGCTGAAAATTCAAACCCTTCAAAAAAACGTTGCCATGAAATGTCTATGGATTGCGGATCGTTCTTGTAGGCCTCATAAAGCTCATCAATATAACTGCCATGAGCATTGGAGATGTAGGAGTATTTGTCCATGTATGTCCCTTAAATATATAAAGTTACAGCAAAGGTATCGAAAGACCGTACAATTTAAAAACCGTTTATGCGGTTTAAAGCATTTATCCGTTTGCCCGCCCTAAAAATTGCTGTTGAGCTTAACCCTTGAAGGATTACAGCTAATTTAACTTAATGACGTTGACCGGATTAGGTGATCGCAACCTAACTGAACGCTTAACGTTAGTGAAGGTATATAAACTTGGTTTGAAAAAGAAAATAATCTTTACAGGACTACTTGCACTGATAAGTCTAATGGCTTTGGGGCAGGAAGATACAAAAAGGATCTACACGGCCACGAAAACTGAAGTTGCCCCACTGATCAACGGCAACCTGGACGATGAAGCCTGGGCAGTGGGTGTATGGTCTGGTGATTTCATACAACACGAACCTTTTGAAGGGCAAAAACCTACCCAACCCACTGAATTTAAGGTACTGTATGATAACAACTTCCTTTATGTTGCCATCAAAGCTTATGACTCTTCCCCCGATAGCATTGTAAACCGGATGACGCGCCGAGATGATATTGACGGGGATTTCGTTGGTATATCACTGGACTGCTATCATGATCTGCGAACCGGTTTCACTTTTTTGGTGAGTTCCACCGGTGTAAAAATGGACATTATGCTTTCAAATGATGGCATGACAGAAGATACCAGCTGGGATCCGATTTGGTATGTAAAAACACGCATGCAGGATTGGGGCTGGTCAACTGAAATGAAGATACCGTTCACACAGCTCAGGTTCGAGAAAAATTCAGATGAAGTATGGGGATTTGAGGTATTAAGGCAAAACTACAGGAATGATGAAATGAGCTTTTGGCAGGCCATACCAAGGAATGCTTCAGGGCTGATACACCTTTTTGGGGAACTCAACGGCCTTGAAAATGTAGAACCCCGTAAAATCCTCGACCTGACACCTTATGCTGTTGGGAGCTTTGAAAAGTATGAAGCCACCGAAGGTAATCCCTACGCCTCCGGAAAAGATTTCATTCCAAATGTCGGGCTGGATGGAAAAATTGGGGTGACAAACAACCTGACGATGGACTTTACCATTAATCCGGATTTTGGACAGGTAGAAGCCGACCCTTCCCAGGTAAACCTCACCGCCTATGAGGTTTTCTTTAATGAAAGGCGGCCTTTTTTCGTTGAGGGAAAAAACATCACCAGCCTCCGTGTTGGTATCGGTGATGGGGATATAGGTAATGACAACCTCTTCTACTCACGACGTATAGGTAAAAGACCGTCAGGGTCAGCTCGTATAGCCAATGGAGAACACGCCAAAACACCGCGAAACGTAAGAATCCTGGGTGCTGCCAAACTTACGGGAAAGACGAAAGACGGTTTGTCCATTGGCATCATGGAGAGTGTTACGCCCCGAACCTTTGCTAAAATAAACAGCGCGGGCATCGAAACAGACCAGGAGGTAGAACCCCTGACTAACTATTTCGTAGGCCGGATTCAGAAAGATTTTAATGAAGGAAACACCATGGTGGGTGGCATGATAACGCACACAGCACGGGCACTTTCCAACGTTGAAAATCTTGAATCCTCAGATCTGAATAGCCTTCACCAGTCGGCACTCACCGGAGGCCTTGATTATACCCGGTTCTTCAAAGATAAGAATTGGAATTTATCACTCAGTACGGCTTTCAGCCAGGTACAGGGATCAGAAGAGGCCATTCGTGCCACCCAGTTATCTGCACGGCACCTGTACCAACGGCCTGACGCTCATCACATGGCTTACGACTCCACCAGAACCAGCCTGGGTGGATATGGCGGTAAAATGGAATTTGGTAAATTTGGAGGGAACTGGAATTTTATGCTTTTCTCCACTTTGAGATCCCCGGGATTTGAAATTAATGACCTGGGCTATCTAAGATCGGCTGACGAAATGATTCACGGTATTTGGTCTGCCTATCAAATTACCAAACCCAAAAGTTTTTACCGCAGTATCCGGCTAAATAGTAATTTATGGACCTCGTGGGATTATGCTTTTACTTATAGAGGTATGGGGGGCAATTTTGGTATTTTCACCCAGTATAAAAATTTCTGGAGTACCAATGTGGGTATACTATTCAACGGATCGGGCACCTCCACCTCCTTGCTGCGGGGCGGACCGAATATGAAGTTGCCGGGTAGCACGGGAATGTTTTATAGTTTGAATTCTGATAACCGAAAATTGATCAGAGTTGGTTTTTTCGGAAACCACTCGAGGGGAAATGAGAACTACTCAATCAGCAATTCATACTCCGTAAATCTTTCATACCAACCTTTTAACACCCTGAAATTAACACTACAACCTGCCTTTAACAACAACCTGAGTGAGCTGCAATATGTAGATATGCGGGTAAATGAAGCAGGTACCAACAGCTATATTTTTGCCCGACTAAATCAAAAGGTATTTAGTACGTCACTAAGGATTAGCTATAGCATTACCCCCGATTTGACCATTCAATACTGGGGACAACCCTTTTTTGCCGCAGCAGATTACTCAAAATTTAAAAAGGTTGACCGCCCCATGGCCTCTAAATTTACAGACAGGTTTCATGTCTTTAACAGCCAGGAAATCCGGGAAGCTGACGGCGTTTACTTTATAGATGAAGATCTACAGGGCACTGACGATTACACCCTCGATAATCCGGACTTTGTGTTTGACGAGTTCCTCTCCAATATGGTGTTGCGATGGGAATTTGTTCCGGGATCTACACTTTATATGGTCTGGTCACAAACCCGCGATGCCTTCACAAACACGGGAGAATTTGATTTTAACAATAACGTCAATATCCTTTTTAAGGAAGAAAAACCCTATAATGTTTTTCTGATAAAACTGTCTTACCGAATCGGGCTTCACTAATGGCAAGTCAACCCCCATCTGCCGCACGAAGCTTTGTTATTTCCTGCCTGATGAGCCGGAAGGAAGGAAGTCATAAATATTAACAGTGGCACCATATACCTGCCTGGCATTGCCGAAGCAGGAACGGCCTTTGGGTAAGCATAACCTGGGTTTTGAGCATGCAACCATTTCATAAAGGGCCTCGAGTGGCTGACACCTGGGTGTGGTTGCGTGTTAGCCCATCAATGATCCTTCTTTCTTCTTCACAGGCTCCGGCGTCTCCATACCATTGCTATTCTTTGAAGCGGATCCCAAATCCTGCCGCAATGATTTATGGAAGGCCCTGATGGCTACGAGTACCAGAACACACACAGGCAGTCCTGCCAAAAGTGAGCCGGTTTGCAGAGCAATAAGCCCTCCGCCCAAAAGTAGTGTCGCTGCTACTACGCCTTCCAGTAGTGCCCAGAAAATGCGTTGTTTCACAGGGGGATTTAGTTTTCCGCCCGTGGTGATAAAGTCAATGACAAGTGAACCGCTATCGGAAGAGGTTACAAAAAAGATTACACCTGCAATAACTACAAAAAGAATACTAAACTGCGACAGTGGAAACATCTCCAGCACGGTGTACATGGCCGTTGCAATATTTTCATTTACCGCTTCAGTAATCCCCCCACTTCCAAAGAGTTCAATATGCAGGGCTGTGCTTCCAAAAATACCTATCCACACAATAATGGCCAGGGTGGGGCCAACAATCACCCCCACCATAAACTCACGGATAGTCCTTCCTTTTGATATACGGGCAACAAACATCCCCACAAAAGGACACCATGCAAACCACCATCCCCAGTAGAAAATAGTCCAATCCTGCATCCAGTTTGTTCCCCTGAATACTTCAGTCCAGGTACCTAACGTAAAAATATTTTGGATATAACTACCCGTAGATTGCACAATGGAGTTAATAATAAATAAAGTTGGCCCGGCAATCAGCATAAAACCCATAAGGATAAATGCCATCACTGAGGCAATTTTACTGAGATTCTTGATCCCCGAATGCAATCCTGAAACCACAGAAACCGTAGCCAACACCGTGATGAGCAGAATGAGAGCAACCTGCACTCCGGGACTAACCTGCAAGTCAAATAAATAATTCAAGCCGGAGTTTATATGCTGTATCCCCAGGCCCAATGTCGTGGCCAGCCCAAACATGGTGGCCAATACGGCCAAAATATCAATGGCATGCCCTATTGGTCCGTAGAGCCTGTTACCCAGCAGGGGATATAGTATCCACCTGATCCCCATGGGCAATCCCTTATTATAGGTGAAGTAGCTGATCGCCAGTCCCACAAAAGCATAGATGGCCCAACCGTGAAAACCCCAATGCAGGTAAGAAAGCCGTAAACTCAATTTAGCAGAATCTATGGTGCCAGCCTCACCATAGGGTGGGTTGGAAAAATGAAGAATTGGCTCGGCGATACTATAAAACATAAGCACCAGGCCAATCCCTGCATTAAACAACATAGCCAACCAGGCCCATGTAGAAAATTCAGGTTTGCTTTTTGGCCCTCCTATGCGAATGCTTCCAAATTTACTGAAGGCCAGATAAATACAATAGATGAGTACTACGTTTACGGCAATAATGTATAACCAGCCGAAATTTTTTGAAATGCTGGTGTGTAAAGAAACAAAGTAGGTGCGGACAGAATCCTGAAAATAAAGCGTGACGCCAACGAACAAAATGATTAACGCCGCGGAAATCAGGAATACAATGGGCTCTGCTACAAGATTAAATTTTGACTTATTTTTCTGCTTCCCCGGCCTCATAATCAGTGTGGATTCTTTATGTAAAATCTTAAAGGTAGCAGAAAATATGTTAAATCCTCAGTTTTTGGCCTTTGATTGGTCAATTTATCAATTATAAAAAATTTGTATATGGTTTTATTCTTTTTTTATAGCGTTATTAATTGTTTAAGTGGGTTATTATTGTTTACATTTTTATATCTCACATTTTGTCGTTAAATTTATGATTTTACCAAACGTTCAATAATCAATAAATTTCAAATATTTGAATGTTTTATATTGAATCTTGACAAACACTATGTTTCCCTAATTTTTTACTTAAATGATAATTATATAACTATAACATGTTTGAATAGATTGAAAGGCATTACAATTATACATGATAATATACTTATTCTACAATTTAACGCTAAATCGCAATGCTAAATCACAAAATACCGACTTTAAAGTTTGCTGAAAATACACGGACAAATTTTAAGGCTTAAAAATATCAACTCATTAAAAAAATCAATAATCAACTAAATTCAAATGATGAATAATTACAACAAACAATGCCTTATGGCATTCGTTTTCTTACTTCTTTCGACAAGCCT
>Ga0224506_10002551_pt1 | contig 12333 bp, 8 predicted proteins | sample SF_Jan12_sed_USG_2_FD_169108 | JGI IMG/M metagenome (GOLD analysis project Ga0224506, IMG submission 169108) | Sediment microbial communities from San Francisco Bay, California, United States - SF_Jan12_sed_USGS_8_1 | ecosystem: Environmental > Aquatic > Marine > Sediment | place: USA...
ACATCACAGTTTAGAAACTTCATTTTTGTGGGATACTTTATCTTTGGAAAATGGAAATCTCTATAAAGTAAAACTTGTTTCTTTTGATTATTATGCATCGTCCTTAGATGTTATTTCACCAATATTATCCATTTTCAATGATAATTCAAACACTGGTAATCCACCTTCAAGTAGCTCTTCTAGTTTACCAAGTAGTAGTTCAAGTAGTTCTTCTTCCTCTTCTAGTCAAAATGGATTAGATAGTACTTCAAATATTACAGACGGAGGTTTTTTGAATATTCCATTTCTTATACCGATATATCTAATTATCAGTGTACTGATATATAAGAATAAGAAAACAAGAGTTTAATTACAATAAATATCAATATTCAAAAACCAGACAATTTATTCATATTCTAATTTTACTTCTTCAAAATCAATAATAAAATTAAGATAAGGTGCATATATTGTATTTTCAAGTCTTAGAATTTTAGTTTTATTTGTGATTATATTTGAATTTGCATTTATTGGTAGTTCATTTGACAGAACACCTACTATATCAAATACAAAATGTTTCTCAATTTTTGCTTTATTATTAATTAAATTTAATATAAACATGGGAATTGATTGATAATAAGTATATACATGATATTCTTGCTTATTTCCCATAATATAATCAAGTAACCATTTATCCATTAAATAAAATATTTCCGGATAATATGAAATAAACAAATTAACATCTGCATTTGTACCAACTCGATTATACTTTATAATTTCCAATCGAATTTTAGTTTGTATCTTACTATACTCTAAGCTATGATTAATAAGATCCAAATATGAATAGAATCTTTCTTCAAATTCATCCCTATTCATTCTATAGGGTGTATCAATGGTTATCTTCAGAGCTAATTTATATCGAAGAGTCAATTTACCTTCTCTTTGTTTCCATTCAGAAATTACATGATTTCGAATATTATAATAATTTTGATTTAGAAGATCATTATTTATTTGGAATGAATTTATAGATTTAAAATTTTGACCAGACAACTCTAATAATTGTTGTTCTAAAATATACTCACCTTCCATAAAGACCTTAACATTATATATTTTAGTAAAAGATTTTTGTTTACTAATTGTATGTATGTACTTAATGCGAACTACTTCCGAAATCAATAGCTCTTGAATCGGAATTTTCACCGATTCAATTGGTATTGGTAGAAAAATCCCCATTAATTTACCTGGAATTTCACTTTTCCAAGCCAACTCCTTAAGATCAATGTATCTGGCGGATTCAGGTATAATATTAAATTCTATTAGATAACCACTGTTTAAATTATCACGATTTAAATCATTTACCATGTCAATTATTATTTCAACCTCATCTTGATTTATCGTTGAAGAAAATGTACTAGAATTGGAAGTTTTATTGAAAGGTGGAATTAGAACTTGAAATGTATATTTATAATCTTCATTAATAGTTTTGACCTCGACTGGAATTCTATTTTTACTTATTATATCTATAGATTGAAAGCAGAATTTCAATGCAACTGCAATATGATCGATAATAGAGGTGAATAAATTTTGATCATCAAATTCTTCTAGATTAATAGTAAATGATATTACATGGTAGAGTTTTCCTAATTCTTCACCAACCTTCCAGAGATCATAAAACAAATCACGATTTAAGGATTTGTTAAATCCACTTTGATTAAAGGTTTCTGAAATTAATGAATTTTGTAAATTTGGAAGTAATTCTGCGTTCAGTCTATTTACATTATTACGAATATTACCAGAACTATCAACTCCAAAATAATTTTTATGCTTATCTACATATTTTGCATATTCCTCGATTGAAAACGGTATTAAGGAACTTGGATTGGGGCAGATTTCCCAAATATTTGAGCATTTATTTTTTACGCGTGGGTTTTGACGTAGAGCACGGCCTTTGACTTGATTAACCGTCATATATGCAGTAACAGTAGTAAGATCAATCACTGTATTTAGTGAACGCGAATCCCAACCTTCACCCAGTAAAAATTTTGTTCCTACAAGCAACTTAGTATAACCTTCCTCAAATAAATATGTAACTAATCGGGTATATGTATCTGTAGACCAATTTAAACCCGTACCATTAATAATTGAGTATTTAGCTTGTTTTGGTTTTTTTGTTTTTAGTTTAATATCGTAGCTGTGGTGTTTAATCCATTTTTCCGCGAGTTCAAGAAACTTCTCGGTAAAATCATCATCAACTAACAAGGATTTACCAGTAACCAAGATTGGTTGTAATAAATCAGCAGTTTCATCACGTACTAAACTATTGAATACACCAATTGCACCATTACATCCTTTATATTGAAATTTATACTCCGTGGGATGATTCTCTTGTTCTAGTATAACTAATATTCTTGGATCTTCAATATTCTTCAATTCTTTATGAACTATTTGTAAGGTTAGAGCAATTTTTAAACTTGAGTTCTGATATAGCCATCTAAGATGGTTCTCATTCACTTTAGATTGATTTTGTTGTATAAAATTAACTTCTAGAAATCCTTGTAAATGATGAAAATCAAGTTCTGAAAGATAACCTGTATTCTGTAATGTAAGTATTTTTTTAATATCAACATTTGAAAAAGATTTTAGTATTGTTGATTTTTTCAATTCAGTTGGATCGATATCCAAATCAAGGTGTTTTATAACAGTTGGATATGAATCTTTAAGAATAGATACACATACATCCTCCAGTTCATTTAAACTAGGATATGTAACAACAATATCGTGATATGGAACCAATATACCTTGTCTGACCAGATATGGTAGTGGAATATTGGATCGATTATCTTTAAATATATCTTTAAACGTATCTGTTTCTCTTTCTGGAGGGGTGGCAGTCAATCCCAATATTTTTGCTTCTGGAAATAATGAAAGTAATTGTATCATAGATACACCCCATTTTGAGGTTAATCTATGACATTCATCAAAAATTATAAACTTGATATTATGCTTTTTTAAATGAGAGACAAGAGTAGAATCAGTTTTATCTTTACGTTTTTTACTAGCTAATTCTTTCAATTCTGTATTTATTTTTTGATAAGTTGTAATTGTGAAGGGTCTCAAATCACCATTCTCTCGGTTGATAATTTCACTAAGAAGAAGTTTAGTATCTGATTTAAGGAACATCTCTGTTCTATCAATCCAACTACCCAGTACTGCTAGATTTGGTGTTAGAATTAGAGTATGATGACCTAGCTTTCTAGCAACTGCCAATCCAATTATTGTTTTTCCACTGCCTGGTGGACTGATTAATAAGTGAGAATTTTCATTTTGCAACTTATGATACAATTGATTAATTAATAATGTTTGAAATTCATAAAATTCCAATTGAAACTCAAATTTATCAAATATTTCTTCACGTTTAAGATATTTTTCTTTTTGAAGCAGATATTGATTTTCGATAATTCCTGTTTTTAGATAAATATTGTTGTATGTATCTTTGCGATACTCGATTCGACAAACTGGACAACTTCCCTTTTTCTTTAACCACACATTCAATTCTTCTTTATGAAATAAATAATTGCATTCTTTACATTCTAATAATTGATTTTCAATTTCAAATACTTGATAACATAATACACACCTTTCAATTGAAGTGACACATGTCTGACAAATATCCCCAACCATTTTAGAATTACATACAGGACAATTCAATATTTTTTGTCATAGTCATAAAATTATAAATCCTCCTGAATCAGGATAATTTATTATTATGAATTTAATGTATTTCTATCATTGAAATGTTATGATTTTTCATATAAGGTAAGGATTAACCTTTCTATATATGTCTTGATTAATTCTGATTCTCTTTCATACAGTTTTTCATAAATTATTACTCTATTCTTATCACTGATAATTTCCATTGCATAATCATAGATTTTATATTTTATTATTTCAATCCTTTCAAGTTCATTTAATGGAATAATGGCTTTAATATCATCACGTAATTTTTGTTCTCTGATAACAACTATTTCATCAGAAAAAACTATAATAACATCATTATTCACCATTCTATTTATCCCCCTAACAATAGCAAAAATAAATAATCCAGTAAATGTAAAAAATCCAAAGGAAATAACGTATGCTCCTGCAAAATTAGTACTTATACCTGCCATTAGCATTAATATTGCGATTAATAAGAGAGGTAGACTAATACAAGAAAAAATAATTATTCTATTCAGAGATGGAGCTTCATCTTGAGTATATAGTGAATTATTTTCACGAGAAATTTTAATTCCACCCACAAAATTGGATATGTATAAATTACGTACCTCTTTCCTGAAACTTGGAAGTATTATTTCGTTTTTATCTAATGGGGTTAATTTAGATTCTTTTAATTTATCAATTAAAGGTGTATTCAATTCATTTTGTAACATAAGTACCTCATCTTCACAGGTTAAATCAAGTACAGGAAGATTAAGGAATTCTGATAATTGTTCAATATAATCATTGTAAATTGATTTGTAATCACCATTATCAGCAAATATTACTTTTTCTTTTTTCTTTTTTTTAAGACCTATTGACCATATTTGAGATAAATATGAATCATTACTAGATGATTTTACAATTTTCCATTCTCTTTTAATGAACAATCGATGTTCCTTGTCTATTTTTATAGTTTCATTATTAACATTTAACGACTTTTTATCAGTTGAAATTATTACTTTTTTAACATCAAAAAACGATTTAATAAATAAAAAATAAAATAATAAAGTTATACCGAATAAAACATGACCTATAATTTCTAATCCTATACTATATGCAAATATTGTAAATCCCCCAAAAAAAGGAAGAATAGTACATGTGGCTAGTAAAATCTTTGTTATATATTCAGTTTTTCTTTTATTAATATAAAACTCAAATCCATCTTTGGTTTCATTATAATGGATATACATGACTGTGTAATTTAAAGTAGTTTTAAGAATTTTTACTATAACAAATATATTTTTGTAGATAAATTTAGTTAGAATTTAATTAAAGACCTATTTTATATGATAATGTGATATCAGTACAAATAACTATGAAATATATTTATTCTTAATTCTTTAAATTTTATCAGCCTTATATGGACGTGTTGAATGAGCATGCATTCGTACCCTGCGAGGTTCAGAATCTGAACTAGTGATTAAATATCCTTCACCAGGGAGGGTTAGATCGGTTAGTAATCGTTCATTAATATGTAATTCTTTTGAGTTTAATTTAGCTTCTTTATTATTCATTGGTTTCAGAATCATTTTTGATGCCATATTGGATTTTACATCCTCTCCAAAATGTGTTCCTGATTGACTTGCAAGGATTAATCCAATTCCAAATTTCCTAGCTTCAGTTGCGAGGATATTTATAATATGACTAGGATCATTTACTTTACCTCTGAATCCCATTAATATTTTAACTTCATCTATTACAATATATAATCTGAATTTATTTTCTCCTTCTTTTACAAAGCCTAATGATTTTGCATATGCAAAAACCTGTCTCATAATAGTATCAGCAGCAACAGCTTGTAAGGAAAGAGACGTGAGAGGTTTAAGATTTATTCTTAGTGGATACTCAAAAATATCGGGAATATCTAAAATATTTTTTCCTGTAAATGCAGGATGTTCTAACAAGGGAGTTAATCTTGCAAGTAATGCTAAATAAGTAGTTCGAGCTTCAGTAGTATCCTTTAATAAGTTAAGATATTGATTTAAATTTTCAAAATTAGGGGGATTTCTTGACCATGTATCAGGTACTTTTTGAACAATACCCATTTTCTTGTATAAATCTATTAGAGTTTTTCTCAACTCTGTAATCATATTTGCTGAAAATTTTGATTCTATAGAATCCTGAAAGGAATCGAGCATTTGATTAATCTTTGGAATAGCTCCACCTTCTCCTTTATCTAATGATGTAATTTTTAAGGGATTTATCGAATACTCACCAGTGAAATCAAAATTGATTGAAGTAATTGGTACTTCAATATCTCCATGTAAATCCAATACAAGACATGGATAGCCTCTTTCAACTAATTCAGTGATAAGGCTCTTTAATCCATCTGTTTTTCCAGAACCACTACCTCCAACCATCATCATAAATCCGTTCATTTCCTCATTTGGGTTCCAATCCACGTGATTCCCCAACTCAGTATGTAATCCAAATGGTATTGTAGGTTCTATTTTTGTTTTATTGAAAGGAAATTTGGAAAAATCGATACTTGAAGATTTAGATGACGCAAATATTAATCCATCATTAGGTGATTTTGCTTTACCTGTGGTACTTTTAGTATCAGCCTTATTGTTATTAGATTTTTCAGGTATAGAATCTATCTTACTCAAATTAATAAGTAGATCGGTATTTTTTGCCTTTTCGATAAATTGTGCTGCGATAGTTTCAAATTTAACTTTATTTTTAACAGATTGTTTTGAGAACTTTAATGCTAGTTCAGCCGCATCTAGATATATTAGTTTCGCTTTCTGATAATCCCCATTCTCCTCATATTCTTCTGCTTGTTTCAGAAGATCAGATAATTTACCGGCATCCACCATATTTGTATTATATTATTCAGCATTATAATTCTTTTGTATTACTTAATTTTAATTCGAATATGAAAAACGTTAAAATTTGGGGATGAATTAATATAACTACTACATATGTAATTAAACTAGATTTTCATCTAAATTTTAATTTCAGATCCTGCAATTGAAAATTTAACTATTTTTCTTTTTATCTCTTAAATCATTTCTAGAATTACGGGCTTGATTCCTTAAGGCTCGAATTTGTTTACCTAACTCCACGAACTCTCCATGATATTTATCACCTAGATTAGAAGACTGTCTACCCATTAATTGATATGCTTTGAAATCTTCATGTAGACTTTGTTTCTTATCGGAAGTTAGTACTAATTCATCATGAAGTTCATTTAATTGATTAAATAGTTTTGGAAGTTCGTCTTTTATCAATTTTAATTCTTCATATTTTTCATCTCGTAGTTTTTTGTCAGTTATTTCATTCATTTCTGCATAGAGTTGTGTTCTCTGTTCTAATAATTTATTTTTTCGATCCTTCAATTCGTCTTTTTGTTTTCTTAAATCATTTAATTTTTCACCTAATCTGTCTCGTTCCTCTTTGCTCTCTTTTGAACGGTCAAATTGGATTTTTGTATTTAAATTTTGATCGTCTCTTAACAATTTAACTTCTTGTCTTTTCTCTTCCAATCCTAATATTTGCTTTTCCAATTTATCATGCTTCTTCTCAAGTTCATTTACTTCACGCTCTACATGAAATGATTTTATAGAAATATTACCTGAAGTCTTACTATTCTTCATAGTAATAAATAAATTAGAACCTTTAAAGCTATCCTGATTTTCTTTTTCTTTCTTGGACATGGGAATCATTATCAGAATATATTGGATAGTTTCTGATATTTTAGTATATGCATACCCATTAATATATTTTCTAATGGTGCAACTATGTATATTACAATTCAATAACTAAACTAATGTACGGAAATAATATATGTAAAATAGTACAGGTTTATAAGTCAAGAAAGATAGATATTTATCATGAATAAGGTAAAACTTGTACTATTGTTGATTTTATTGACATCAATTAACAATACAGTAGCACAAGATCCAGAACAAGTTGGCGTCAAAGAAGGAGATGAATTTATCTATAATGTATCAGCCTTAGAAGGAAACATTACTAGAGATTTAAATACATTTTTTGGTGAAGATTTTCTTGCAAACCATATAAGTCCAGGTTTAGTTTTTAATATCAAGATTATGCAATTTAGCGAAAATTTGGTAAATTTCAATTATTCAACTTCTGAATCTTGGGAAAACATTACAACAGAAATGGATAATTTTGGAGAAATAATTTTATATAATGACTGGACATACTGGAGAAATCAAATGGATTCAGGATATAGTTATTTAGGTAAATATGGTGTTCCAATTCAAGATGATATCATAGTTGTAGAAACTGAAGAAACATGGGGAATACAAGATTATGCAAACCATTCATTTACTGCCAATGAACAAAGATATTTTCCTTATAGTGAATTACATTTTAATCTAGATTTAGATTACAACAAAATCTATGGAGTATTAAACCATATTAGGTTGAACATTACTCTTGTCGATCTATCAGGTACAGAGGAACTAAATCTAATTGAAGTTGGATTGACTCAAATTTTACCGAAAGTGGAAGATACAATTGAAAGTTCAGATGATAACCTTCTCAACTTCAATCCTTTGTTTTTTATTTCTTTACTCGTCATAATTCCTATTCGTAAAATGTTGAATAAGAGTAAATATTAATCGATAAGAAAGTATTTTTGTGGAAATAATTAAATAAGAGAACAGAGATGAGTATTTAGATCAATATGAGGGATCACCTTCCTAAACTATAATATTACAATTAATTTTCTAGGTAGTATTAGTTATTTGATTTCCATTGTGTTGATTTTTTTAGAGGTGAACTAAATGTCAGGTGAACGTCTTCCTTGATAACAAGAATAAAATTAATAGTAACAATGAAAATCAATTTAATGAATTTTGTATGATAGATCATCATAGAATATTGATTAACATAAATGAGTTTAATGATAGCATCATAGGATTTGCCATAAAACTATCAATTTGTGAAAAATATAATATCACTATTGAAAGAATTTTGGAAAAAATAAGATCTAAAAAATTATTGTTAGATGCTGAGGATATCAACTTGGCTGAATGGTTTAAACAAAATTTACACCTACTTAATTATCTAGAAAAACTAGTATTCACTATTCAGTTGAAACGTGATGATGCATTTACCCAAATTGATTATTTTAGTAGTATTAATGCAAAAATCCTAATTGTAAGTGGAAATCAGAAATATTTACAACGACATGAGAGATTAAAGAAATATTCAGTATTAATTCGTAAAATCATTCAAAATTATGATTATAATGGCTTAATATCGATTTCATATAGTCTTAGAGAAAAGTTATTAGATTTGAACATTAATCAATCACAAATCATGGAGCTATATGGAGACCATGAGCTTAAAAATTCAGTAGTTTGGACATTTTTTGTTGCTAAATCTAAATCGGAGGAAGTTAGAGCATATCAAAATAGAAGAAGTAAAGTATTCAAGAATTATATTGTACAAACTCAAAATCAATTTGAACAACTTGTATTAAATCATAAAATCTACATTTACTTGGATATTATTTGTTTATTTCATTTTTATCAAAATTTAGAGAATTTGAGTTATAACAACCTTGAATAATGTAACTGTTTTATAAAAATAAATTTTTAATATTGAAACTAATTATTATATCTTGTTCATTGTGTCAACAAAGAGAAAGAGTATAATAGTAATTATTTTATTGATAAGTACACTGTTTTTTATTAAATTCGCAATTGATAGGAGAGAAGTTTATAATTTTGATTTACGTATTGAGAAAGCATTTCCAAATATAGAGTTTGATAAACCAGTTGATTTCCAATCTACCCCTGATGATAGTGATTTGATTTTTGTTGTTGAACAAGCAGGTATCATAAAGGTATTTCAAAATAATCCAAAAGTATCATCAACATCTATTTTTTTGGATATTTCAAATAGAGTAGAATCGGGAGGTGAAAAAGGTATGCTGGGTTTAGCATTTCACCCTAATTATACAAGAAATGGTTTATTTTTTGTATATTATATGGTTGATAATCCATTAAGATCAAGAGTATCTAGTTTTGTAGTGTACGCAGATAGATCCGAAGCAAATCAAAATTCGGAAAAAATAATACTTGAAATATCACAGCCTTATTCTAATCACAATGGCGGACAGATTATTTTTGGAGATGATGGTTATTTGTACATTGGACTAGGAGATGGAGGTAGTGGTGGTGACCCGGAAAACAATGGACAAGATTTAACTACTCTCCTTGGTACTATTTTAAGAATTGATGTTGATAATGTATCTGATTCAAGAAATTATTCTATTCCCAATGATAATCCATATTATTCAAATACTAATGGATACAAAGAGGAAATTTATGCGTATGGTTTAAGGAATCCATGGCGAATGAGTTTTGATATAGAGACGGGAAATTTATGGGTTGGGGATGTTGGTCAAAATAAAATAGAAGAAGTTGATATTATAGAGTCGGGTAAAAACTATGGTTGGAATACAATGGAGGGATCTTCTTGTTATAATGCAAACACTTGTGAAACTACAGGTTTAGAATTACCTGTTGCAGAATATGATCATTCATTAGGTATTTCTATTACTGGTGGATATGTTTATCGAGGATCAATTCATGAATCATTAGTTGGAAATTACATTTTCGGAGATTATGGTACTGGAAGAATTTGGAAATTGGATATAAATAATTTGACAGGAGGTATTATTCAATTAATGAAAGTTAATTTGAATATTGTGTCATTTGGTACGGATAATATGAATGAATTATATATTTTAGCTTTTGACGGTTTTATCTATAAATTTGTTTAAAGTCAATTATTATTTAGAATTAAAAATAATCCAAAAATTGTCATAACAGTTCCAAATAATGTATATGTGGTTAATTTTTCTTTTAACCAAAACACAGCAAAAGGTAAGGCGAATAACGGAGCAGTACTTACAATCACAGAGGTTTTACCTGCACCTAATGTTTGTACGCTGTACACTAAGAAAAGTGAGGAAATATACGTACCCAAAAATCCAGCCAAAAAAAAGAGGAATATATGGTTTTTTGGCATTGTTCGAACTGAGGACATCTTTATTCTATTAGTTTTATTATTTACTGTCTCTTTCTTATTTTTTCTCATTGTATCAGTAATCACCCAAAATAAGAGTATGAGAGTACCTGATGGAAGACGGATAGAATTAGCAACAACTGGTTCTAAATTAATACTTGCAATAGTAATTAATATCATCCCCAATGAATAAAATAATACTGCACCAAAACCAAATAACAACCCAGTAACTGACTTGCTCTGAGTATCAGAATTACTGATATCTTTTGAATCAAGTGATAAAAATATTATTCCAATAATTATTATTAGACTCCCAATCATTATTGTCAAATTATATTCTTCATCTAGGATAAAGATGGCTAGTATTATTGTAAATAAAGGGTATGTATTTACTAATGGTGCTGATATTTTCACACCTACTCTATTTTGACACGAGAAATATAGAGAATCACCTATAACTACATTAAATAAAACAGATAGAACTAGATAAACTACAACAATTCCAGGTAATAATAATTTTCTATAATCATTAAAGATTAATAAATGTAAAATGAATAATACACCTCCAATACCAGTTCGAATTAGATTGAGTTGGGAAGATGAACCATAATGATCTAATTTACGTATGATTACACTACTAATGGCAAATGTCGCACCTGATAGTATAGCTATGATTTCATTTATGTAGAGCATAATAATTCAGAATAATGTTTGTAGAAGATTAAACTTATTCTTGATTACATAAAAAAAGATGGATTCAGCAAATTTTGTAATAATTTTATAAAGATTATTAGATAGGTATTTTTATGATAAGACTTACCAAAATGCATGAGTAAAGATGTACCGATAGTGTATACCAAGGAAATAGATACAATAGAGTCAACAAAATTGGATCAATTAATTCAAATACTGGAAATTTCGTTTATTTTCCTAGTTATTTATACGTTAATTACATTATTTGACTCTGTTTTAAATGCTTCAAAATTATATGACCCAATATCTTCATTATATTTGGGAGAAAAAGATATAGGAAGTTTACGAGGAGGACAAGCAGAGGAGATAGTACGTGTTACTTTAATATTTAATTTCTTATTATTTATATTTTCATTGGTTTTTGGAGTGTGGATGCGTAGAACAAGAGAAAAATGGACCTATTCTCAAATGGGATTTGTATTAAGAACAGAAAAACATTCTACTAAAGATTTATTTGAAAAAGGTATCATTATTGGTTTATTCGCAGTAGTACTGCAATATACGATAATGACAATTACATTGTGGATTTACTCGGGTAGTTTTGAAGCAGGTGTACTAAATATTCAAGCATATACACATGATGGGAATTTATTCACTCCAAAACAACTTTACGCAGAGTATTATTTTGGTATAATAGAGATGGGTTTTATTTGGCCTGTTTCTGCAGGGTTCTTCTTTTTTGCTTATTGTAATAATTCATTAGTATCTAAATTTCCACGGGGTCTTGGAAATCTTCTTAGTTCATTATTTTATGTTTATTATTTAATTTTCTTTTTTATGATTACTCAACCCGGAAAATTAAATATATTATTCAGTAAAGAATTATGGAATCCA
>Ga0224506_10002552_pt1 | contig 12327 bp, 9 predicted proteins | sample SF_Jan12_sed_USG_2_FD_169108 | JGI IMG/M metagenome (GOLD analysis project Ga0224506, IMG submission 169108) | Sediment microbial communities from San Francisco Bay, California, United States - SF_Jan12_sed_USGS_8_1 | ecosystem: Environmental > Aquatic > Marine > Sediment | place: USA...
CGATGTCATTGCAACCATGTTACGTGGTGGCATGACAGTGTTCGATATGGAAGATGCAGAGCTATCTTATGCGCCGCCTTACGGGTCAGCCAAGGATGTCATTAACCAGGCCGGTTTTGTTGCCAGCAATGTCATTCGTGGCGATCATGAAATATGCCAGCCGGAAAAGGCCATTGAGTGTGGTACAGAAACATTATTACTGGATGTACGTAATCCTAGTGAAATTGGAAAAATCGGGACCATTGAGGGATCGGTCAATATTCCGTTACCCATGTTACGAGATCGTCTGAACGAGTTGCCTAAAGATCGCCCTATCTTGGCCTTTTGTGCTGTAGGTTTGCGCGGTTATGTGGCGTATCGAATGCTGAAGCAAAATGGCTTCAAGGTTAAAAATTTAACCGGTGGTTATACCACCTATTTGATGACTGAACAAATAGGATCTTAGCAGTTAAAGTTGTAGACCTTTTTGGGTGGCAATAGCCACCCTTTTTTATGCCCCTTGCACTTGAACGTGCAGGGTGAAGCAGATCGCCCATCCGTCTAACACCTCATTATAAAAATTCTATAGCTGTGACTTAACGAGCTGTTTACTGGTCAAAAACTAGACAGGTTTATTGTGCTAATATTATGACAACTTCAAACCAATATTAATGAACCAGGAGAAATCAGATGGATGCATTACAACAACTATTAGATAACAACAAACGTTGGGCATCGTCTGCATTAAAAGAAGACCCGGATTACTTTGATCGATTGGCTCACCAGCAACAGCCGGATTATTTGTGGATTGGCTGTTCCGATTCACGGGTTCCTGCAAATCAGATAACCGGGCTGGCTCCTGGTGAAATGTTTGTGCATCGTAATATTGCCAATATTGTACATGCAACCGACTATAACTGCCTTTCGGTACTACAGTATGCTGTTGAAGTATTAAAGGTGAAACATGTCATTGTTTGTGGTCACTATGGTTGTGGTGGTGTAGAAGCGGCCATGGGAAATAACGAGAACGGATTGGTTGATACCTGGATTAGACAGATTAAAGAAACATATATTAATCACCAATCAGAAATGAACGACATGGAGTCCCATGAAGATCGCCATGCACGCATGTGTGAACTGAATGTTATGGCTCAGGTCGACAACCTATGTAAAACCAAAACCGTACAACGCGCCTGGAGCCAAGGACAAGAGCTGACCATACATGGTTGGATCTATTCAATTTTCGATGGTGTGATCAAAGATCTGGATGTGGATACTAACAGCCTGGAATCTATAGACCCGATCTACCGGTTAAATCCAACTAAGTAATGCTATGACTTAAAATGTATTCCGGCGTTCGCCGGAATGACCGGTTAGTGGTTCTCCAGGTTTCTATGTCATTGACATAGGGTAACAATGGCCACGTCATACTCACGCACGTGGGTATCCATTTTGACTTTTTAGTATCCAGGTCAATGTCGCTAATGGTTTATAAATACAAGAAATACAGGCTCATTGTTCTAATGGCTGTCATCAGTGAGTCTTCTACAATCCCCCTGGTTAGCCAACGATAGAAACAAAGATCCAAAAACTGTTGTTTTTATATGATCCAACTCATACTCTTTTGCGTAACTAACAGCATTCAATAACCTTAGGACTGAATATAATATGGACATAGTTCGTTTGAAGCGGTTTGCTTACCCTCTGGTAGCGCTACTGATCGGTGCAGGAATGATTAGCTGGATGGTGGCCAATCCAGCTTCGAGCTTAGATGCCAGTCAACTTGCTGAACCAGATCCATTACTGGGTGCGCCGGCAATTGCGACACTCAAGCCGCAACAGGGAATCTATGCCCCGCAACTCCAGCTATACAGTCAGGTGAAGTCATCGCAACAGGTCGTCATTACCAGCCCTGTTGCTACGGATATTGAACAGGTCCTGGTGTCAGAAGGTGATTGGGTCCAAAAGGACCAGCAGCTGGTGGTCATTAATTCGGCATCCCTGCAACGTCAACTGGACCAATTACAATCAAGACAACAGGATATTAGGGCTCGTCAGGCATTAGAAAAACAGCAATATGAAAACAACGTTGCTGCCCTGCCTGTTGAAAAAAACTTAGTAGAGATCGCACAGCGAAGTGTCGACCGACTTAAAAATCTAATGTTACAAAATCTTTCATCGTCGGTAGATCTGGAAAATGCCGAACGGGCATTACAAAATCAAATTCTAGTGAAACAAAGTCGTGAGCTAGCCATCAATCGCTTTTCACTGGTTAACCGACAATATGTTGCGCAGCTGGCAGAAATAGAAAGTCAAAGTGAACAATTAGCATCGCAGCTAACGGATGCAAAAATCTACGCGCCATTTTCGGGACGTGTGTCTCGTGTGCAAGTACAAAACGCTACCCGGGTAGTTGCCGGCTCACCATTGCTGACTCTTGTGGGCCAGGGTCAACAAGAATTGGAAGCCTGGGTCGCAGTCAGTGCGTTACATGGCATCGACCAGCAAATGCAGTTACAAGGCTATGTAGAGAATGACGCCAATGTTATACCCGTTCGTCTCAAAAATCTGGATCCGGCTGCAGATGCCGGAAGTCTGAGATTGTTTTTTAGTCCGGAAAAATATGAGCCGACGCTAACCATTAATCGTTATTATCGGCTTTGGCTAGACCTGCCCGAAGTTAATGCGATCGCATTACCTGAATCAGCTGTTTACGGTAATAGCTATGTCTATAGCGTAGAAAACAACGCGTTGATTCGTAATCCGGTCACTGTCGTGGGAGAGCGATTTTATCAGGGACAGCTATGGCGGCTGGTTCAATCCGACTCTGTGAATCAGAAGCTGATATTGGTTACCCGCTTGCAAAATGCTGCTCAAGGCTTGGCCGTTCGTTCGGTACAAAGCTTAAACAACCTGCCTGCGCAATAGGAGCCATACCATGTTCGGGATTTTAGAAGCCTTTGCACGGCATCGTGTTGCACCCAATGCAGTTATGTTCGTTGTCATTTTCCTGGGTCTGGTTGCCCTGGGACGTTTAAATACCCAGTTTTTACCTGATTTCAATATGAATGCCATTATCGTAAGTACTAGCTGGGAAGGTGCCAGTGCTGAGGATGTCCAAAAGGGACTGGCGATTCCGGTTGAACAGGCAATTCTATCGCTAAATGATGTTAAGCGTGTGACCACCACCAGTATTGAAGGACGCGCGTCAATGACGGTGACACTCAAGGATTCTGCCGAATCCGTGTCACAAATGATGACCGATATTGAAAAAGCAATCGCACTGGTGAGATTACCCGAGGGCGTGGGTGATACCATTATCGAGGCCTTTGATTTTCCAGACCCACTAGCCGATATTCTGCTGTATGGCGACCTAACGCTCGATGAGTTACAAGTATTAGCAGATCGCACAGAGAAAAGCCTGAATCGGGCAGGTGTATCCCAGATTGATATTAGCGGACTTCCCGAACGTACCATAGAGGCCTGGATAGCCGTCGACGACATGCTGAGTCTAAACACCCAGATCGATCAATTGGGGAGCCAGTTGGCATCACGAAACACCAATTCACCGGCAGGTATCACCGGAGAAAATGCAATATCCTCTCAGCTGAGATTACGAAATGAAGGCGCGACACCAGAAACATTAGCACGACAAATGGTGACGCTGAATGGCCAGGTCATATCGCTCGATCAGATCGCATCAGTTACCCAACAGCGAGATAAAAATGAATCACGAATTTTTTATCAAGACCTGCCTGCTGTTAAGTTCTCTCTAACCCGCGCTGAAGGCGATGACACGCTAGAAATGGCCGATGTGCTGGTAATCTGGCAACAAGAGTTTTCCAAGACCCTTCCGAATGGTGCACAGCTGCACATCTATAATGAGTCTTATGAGTTCGTGAAAACCAGGGTTAAAATCATCCTGGATAATGGCCTGGGCGGCATGGTTTTAGTACTGATCATACTGTTTATATTTTTAAATCATCGATTAGCCTGGTGGGTTGCTGCCGGGATTCCGGTATCCTTTTTTGCGACCTTTGTTTTTCTAGAACTTAGTGGTAACTCAATCAATGTCATCAGCCTGCTCGGCTTCCTAATTGCATTAGGGGTGATTGTCGATGATGCTATTGTGGTCGGTGAAAATGCCTATGCAAATATAGAGCAGGGCGACGACCCGGAAAAAGCGGCTATAAAAGCTGCTAAACAAATGTTCCCTGCAGTTATCGCGTCATCTATTACCACCATCGCCGCATTTTTACCCCTGCTGCTCGTCGGGGGGCCATCGGGAGCCTTTACCAAGGGCGTACCCATCGTTGTTATTATGGCCATTGCTGCTTCTCTGATTGAATGTTTTATTATATTGCCGGGTCATCTGGCACATAGTTTCAAAAAAGGTGTGCATAAAGAGCCCAGCAAATATCGTCAGGTTTTTGAACGATATTTTGAGGCATTTCGACAAAATGTTGTCAGAACCCTGGTTACCAAGGCGGTTCAATATCGGGCGCTGACGTTTAGTCTGGTGATAATGGCGCTGGCACTTGCGATCGTCATGGTGACTTCAGGTCGTGTTAAGTTTGTTTTTTTTCCGGCCATTCAATCACCGAAAATTGAACTGGTTGCACAATTTTCCGAAGGCACGGATCCGTTTATCGTAAATCGTTTCCTTAAGGATATGGAGCAGGCATTGGTTCAGGTCGAGCGAGAAGGTCCAGAACCCTTTTTGGAAACCATTGTTAGAGAAACCAACATGGGAGAGCCTGAGAAGGGTGGACTTTTTGTTCAGCTGGATGCCAGAACGGATCGGGGCTTAACCAATGCGGATATTATTAAATCCTGGCGAGAGCTGGTTCCAACTCCTGCCGGGTTGGAGAAATTATCATTCATTGAAGGGCAACAGGGCCCTTCTACCAATGGTATCAATGTGCGACTGGTCAATGAAGATCTTGAACAGTTGAAAGCGGCGACAGAATTCGTTAAACAACAGCTGTTAGCGATTCCAGGGCTGATTGAAATTGAAGACGATATTCCGTTAGGTTCGGAACAATTAGATTTGGTATTGACACCAGATGCACAGGCACTGGGATTGACACCAGCTCAATTAGCGCGCTCATTGCGTACCCTGGTGGATGGTTATTTGGTACAAAGTCTTCAAGTAGCCGGTGACGAAATCGATGTGGTCATCAGAGTGAATGAAGCTGATATCAACAGTTGGTTTGCATTGTCACAATTTCCCGTGGCGTTAGGTAATGGCCAGTACCGACCACTAGCTGCGTTAGCACAACCAAGTCCGAATCGATCGATACAACAACTTAGTCGTGTTGATGGTGCCCTGTCAGCAGTGGTTACCGCTAAACGAAGTGATGATTCAATCAACCTGGGTGAAGTCAACCAAATTATCGATACTCAGGTACGTAGTGCACTGTTACATGCATTTCCAAATGTGGTTCTGGATGTTGAAGGCGATCGGGCTTCTCAATCGGAATTCTTTAAGGATGTACAAATAGGGGGCATGCTCGGATTGTTATTGATGTTTATTGCATTGGCCTGGGTGTTTGAAAGCTGGTCCTGGCCGATCGCCGTATTAAGTGCCATACCCTTTGCGTTAACCGGAGCTATATTCGGCCATTGGGTACTGGGTCTGGAATTGAGTGTGTTGAGTATTTACGGATTGTTTGGCTTATCGGGCATTATAATCAACGACTCAATTGTTCTGGTGACCTTCTATCGGCAACTGCGTAAAAAAGGTATGGCTATCGAGGAGGCAGTAATTGAGGCCAGTGTTCGACGTTTTCGTGCCGTATTGTTAACCACGTTAACCACTGTAGGAGGACTGACTCCCCTAATGTTTGAAACATCATTTGATGCGCAGTTTCTGATTCCTCTGGGGGCAGGTATTGCGTTCGGACTCATGTATGGCATTGTGTTAATTCTGTTATTTGTTCCTGCAATGCTGGTATCTGTTGAACACATGAATCAACGGCTAGGTCGATGGTTTGGCTCGGGCCAGTTAACAAAACAGCCAGAGGTCGATGCGATAGGCTAGGTCGACATTAACTCTGGGAAAGCTGTCCAGTCAAATGCCCTTCATTGAGCAGTTTCTGGACTTTATTGGCATCAAGGATGTTGAAATCGTTTACCCTGAAGGTATCTCAATGGGACATCAAGAACGCCTGGCAGCGATTGCAACCGCCAATGATGCTCTGGCAGTTATTTCAGCCTAATGTTTCCCTTTGTTGCTCTGTTTTACCTCTATGGTTAATTCGCCTTTTTTGATAAAGGCCTTTAAATTGCAACCCGCAGGGCAGCGGTTTTCAACAATCATTGCCGCTATGGGGTTTTCCAGTTGTTTCTCTACCTCACGCCTTAGAGGTCGGGCGCCATATACCGGGTTAAAGCCATCGGTCGCTAATTTTTCGATAACCTCTGGGGTTACAGTGAGTGTAATGTCCTGTTGATAGATTTGATCGATCAAATCGGCAATCAGTTTTTCGGCAATAGCCTGGACGTTTTCCTGATCTAAATAATGAAAGACGACGACATCGTCCAGTCGATTTAAAAACTCGGGTTTGAAGAATTTTTTAACTTCCATTAACACGGTCTTTTGCGCCGCCTCATAGTCGGGTTCTTCGGAATAGATGAAACCTACCGGGTTTCGATCAGAAATTAAGTTGTCAGACCCCAGGTTAGAGGTTCCGATCAATAAGGTATTTTTGAAAGACACCACCTGTCCCTGAGCATCAGTTAGGCGCCCATCCTCCAAAATTTGTAACAATACGTTGAAGACATCTGGGTGTGCTTTTTCAATTTCATCCAGCAGTATGACACTGTAGGGATTACGACGAACCGATTCGGTAAGCTGGCCGCCTTCGCCATAGCCAATATAGCCTGGAGGAGCCCCAATCATTTTAGAAACCTCATGTCGTTCCATATATTCAGACATGTCTATGCGAATAATGCGACTTTCATCATCGAGTAAAAACTCTGCCAAAGCCTTGGCTAATTCAGTTTTCCCGACCCCTGTTGGTCCTAAAAATAAAAAGGAACCAATGGGTCGGTGTGAGCTGTTTATGCCGGTTCGGTTTCGTCTGATTGCATTTGCGATAGCGGATATCGCTTGGTGTTGACCAATAATACGTTGATGAATCTTCGATTCCATATTGGCTAGTTTGTTTGATTCCGTTTCTGCCAACTTAGAGGCTGGAATTCCGGTTAATCGTGCAACCACTTCGGCAATATCATCTTCAGTAACGGTTCGGTCCAGGTGTGAATGTTCACTGCTTTGACTTTCTTGCTCCGACAGGATGTCCTTTTCAAGGGCCAGTAATTGCATTTGCAGGTCGGCGACTTCTTCAAACTTCTGGCTACTAAAGGCTTTGTCTTTGTCGGCAATCAGAGTTTGTCGTTTGCGTTCCATGGTTGAAATAGGGTCACTCATGGCCAGTAATCTCAAATGCTTTCTGGCACCGGATTCATCCATCAGGTCAACCGCTTTATCAGGTAACAGGCGATCCGAAATATAGCGTTCCGAAAGCTTGACTGCTGCTTCCAGTGCCTTGGTGTCGTAGTGAATCTCATGGTGATTTTCATATTTTGGAGCCAGGCCTTTTAGTATATTGATGCTACTTTCAATACTGGGTTCTTTTACTAAGATAGGTTGAAAACGGCGCTCCAGTGCCTTGTCGGATTCAACGTATCTATGGTATTCGACCAGGGTGTCAGCACCAATGACCTGTAAGCTTCCTTTTGCAAGGGCACTTTTTAAAAGTGCCGGGGCATCGATACCACCGCCGCCAGCCCCGGCACCTACAACAGTATGTAATTCATCGATAAATAAAATTATTTGTCCCTTGGCATTAATAACCGCATCTCGAATGCCTTTTAGGCGCTCTTCGAACTCACCCCGCATTTTTGCTCCGGCGATGATCTCTGCCATATCCATAGATAAAACCCGTTTACCTCGTAACGTCTCTGGTACCTTGGCATCGGCAATGAGCTGTGCCAAGCCTTCAACTATGACGGTTTTACCCACACCTGGTTGTCCAATCAGCACCGGGTTATTTTTCTTTCTGCGTGATAATGTCTGAATGATACGGCCAATCTCCTCTTCCCGACCAATCACCGGGTCTAGCTGTTGGTTGCGGGCTAGCTCTGTGAGGTCCAGAGTATATTCCTTTAAAATGTCAGTTTTGGTCTCATCATCGACTTCGTTGAGTGTTCGTCCCTGTCTCTGTTGGATAAGTTGTTCCCGAATTTGTTCAGGGCTTAAATTCAAATCAGTAAAATACTGAGCGGTTTTCCCGGAAGACGGATCTACCAAGCCCAATAACAGGGTGCCGGTTCCAATATAAACGTCACCCATTTGTTGGGCTTCTTTTAAGGATGTTTTAAATACAGCTTCGACTTCTGAAGTGGCGACGATGCTTCGGCGCTCCTGATCCCTCGGCGACTCCAGTATCTCGCGGTTATCATAGATGTTTGACATCAGTGTATTCAATATAGATGGATCATGACCCAGCAGGTTTTTGAGTGCAGAAATGGCTTCTGAATCTTTTTGAGCCAGCAGACCTAAAAGTAAATGATCCGGAGTTAAAATGCTTTGTCTGGAGCTGGCAAGTTCGTTAATCGCATTTTCCAATACCTGATGAACTTCCTGAGTTGATTGCCGCACATATTGTTGAAACACAACAAATTCCCCTAGTATTAATATCTACTTCAAGGCTAGATTAGAGATGATTTTTTTCAAGGAAATAACAAGGTAAAAAGGTAGTACTAGCATCTGGATCAATAAAAGGGACATTAACTATTTTTAGTAAATAAACGATAGAGGCGGTCATAATTCCTATGGCCAAAAACGCTTCTTGCCAGCGCTTTAATCTGGTGTTCTCGTTGTTGCATTTTCAGGTAATGGGCGTCACCGGACAAAATTTTAGTGAGTTCAGGCGCGGATGTGTTTTGTCGTATGGCAAACCGGGGTTGAATGAAGTCACTGGCTGATGCTATCAAGCCGATATCTGAAGTAAATACCCGCTTGAAACCTAAATTCATTGCCATGTCGATCTCTCGTTTACCGTATCGTCCTCCTGGAAAGGACAACTGGGTCACCGGTGCTGAACAGGCATCTTCCAGAAACATTTTTGAATCCGCCAATTCGATTTTGAGTTGTGACTCACTCAGATCAGGCAAGAATTGATGACTCCATGCGTGCGAACCAATCACGACACCCTGCTCACTGCAGTGTCTAAGTTGTTGCCTGCTAACGAAGTCAGTCCGGGACTTCATTAGCCCAGGACTGACAAAAAAAATAGCACTGGCATTAAATTGCTGTAGCAAAGGCAAAACCTGATGCATAAAACTGGCGTGGCCATCGTCAAAGGTCAGTAATACACCCTTGTTTTCCGTGTCTTCTTCCGAATCCGTTACAGTGGCAGACATAAAGGATAACGAGAGCTGTTTAATCAAAGCTAGTTGTTGTTCAAATTCTGACGCCAGAAGCGCATAGGGCTGCTCCTCGTTTAGCAATGCCCGTCTTTCTTCCTGAGAGCGAACGACAATATGATACATCAATGCTAATTGAATCATTCTGCCTTTCTCCAGCGTACATCGACAGGACCTGCATAGAAACGGTATCCGGCGATCAATACAGACCAATTGAGTTGCACAAAAATACGCATCACATTGATGAGTTTGTTGGATGTGAATCCGGGTAAAACGGCTAGACTATAAAACATCATCTGCACACCAAAGATGAATAGATAGGTAATCTGAGGTAATAGAATCAGGTTAGCAATAAGACAGCCTATTAATGCATAGGGAATCAATAATCGAAATACTTTATGGGAGATAAATTGCCAGAATATCGGGTTTTTACGGATTGAAAATAACCAGTGAATACGTGAAAAACTTTGAAAATTTCCGGTCAGTGTTCTGATTTTTCGTTGTTTTTCTTTTTCAAGGTCTAATTGAATGAAGTCGAACGCCTGGGCTCCGGGTTCGAATACAATCCGTTGGTTATGCAGCAGGCGTGAAATGGGCATTTCAAAATCATCAAGAATACAGTCTTCCGGCAATGGCGAAAGGTCTGCACTGCGCATAGCATATAAGGCGCCTGTAACACCTGGCGCAGAATGAATTCTTGCCTCAGCCCGGCGTATAAACTTTTCATATTTCCAATACAATCCCATTTGCCGGACCTTATTACTTTCAGGCTCAACCAGTATTAACTCACCACTAACCGCGCCGATAGAGGTATCCTGCAGTCTCAATACTAAATTTTGAATGGCGGCTTTATTTAACCGCGTAGCGTAAATCTCGGGGGCTTGCCCCCGAGCTGGATAGTGTATACTGGAGCTTGCCTCCAGGATGACTATTCAGCTTATGGAACTTCAGAGAAATACACATCATGTTTTTCGGATAATGTACCACTTTGTTTGGATCCCTAAGTATCGTCACAGGATATTTGTGGAGCCTTACCGGGAAACCATGAAAAGTATCATCCGTAAAATTGGCTATGACTACGATATTGATATTGTGGAGTTGGAAATTCCTGAAGATCACATTCACATGGTTGTGAGGAGTGCACCTAAAATTGCACCAAGCAAGATCATGCAAATCATAAAAAGTATTTCAGCCAGAGAGTTTTTCCGAATATTTCCTGAAATTCGAAGGAAATATTTCTGGGGGTGGTAAATTGTGGACGCAAAGTTACTTTGTTGAAACGATAGGGAATGCCAATGAAGAAACGATTCGCCAATATGTACAGATCAACTTGTAGAGTTGGACTCAAAAGAAAAGAGTGCGGAACAGCTAGGACTGCTTTAAAACTCGGTCGCTTGCGGCCGATTCTTTTATCCGGACACTAGTGGGTAATGGATAACATTCCCAAAGCCAGTGATCAGTGGGATTCGGCTGATCCGGACCCTGCAATCAGTTATTGCCCGTATTCGGTATTTAATATTGGCAACAACCGGCCGACGCCATTGCTAAAATTTATTGAAGCGTTGGAACATAATCTGGGTACAAAGGCCATTAAAAATATGATGCCCATACAACCCGGAGACGTGCCTTCAACATCAGCAGATATTGAACGTTTGGAAGCTGCTGTCGGGTTTAAACCAGATACCAGTATTGAGTATGGAATAGAGCAATTTGTGCGATGGTATAAGGAGTATTATCAGTTCTGATACGGGCCATAAACCAGTATGAGATCTTAGTATTACACTTGTCATTTAAAAATTGACAAACTAGGGTATGTGAATTCACTTCTTTGTAGAATACTATTCAACTTAAATATACTTAACAACTGATAATGGAATTCGATAGTGAAAATTGACATTGTAGTTTTGGCGGCCGGAAAAGGCACTCGTATGAAGTCGGCTTTACCTAAAGTGATGCATGCTCTTGCAGGCAAGCCTCTGGTTCAACATGTGGTAGATACTGCAAAAAAGCTGGACGCTGAACACCAGGTTCATTTGGTGGTCGGGCATGGCGCCGAACGCGTCATTGATCACTTTGCCAATTCTTCGGTGGCAATTGTTGAGCAAAAAGAGCAGTTAGGAACGGGTCACGCTGTCGCACAGGCATTACCCCATATTGATAACAACAGCGTTTCTTTGGTGCTATATGGTGATGTCCCTCTTATTCAGCAAAAAAGTTTATCGGCATTGATTGACCAGGTGTCTGATCAATCCATGGCTTTATTGACGGCCATTCCGGAATCGTCTTCAGGTTATGGTCGTATTGTTCGTGATGACCAACAAAAAGTGTTAGCCATTGTGGAAGAAAAAGACGCTTCGCAGCAGCAAAAAGCCATCGCTGAAATCAATACCGGAATTCTAGCGGTCCAATCTAGCCGACTACATCAGTGGTTACCGAAATTATCCAGCAATAATGCACAGGGGGAATATTATCTGACCGATATTATTGCTATGGCGGTTGCAGATGGCCTAACCGTTGAAACCAGCCAGCCTGAATATATTGAAGAAACTCTGGGCGTCAATAACCGCCTGCAACTTGCAGAATTAGAACGCTTTTACCAGTCTCAGCAGGCCGATGTATTAATGACCAACGGTGCTACGCTGGCTGACCCGAGTCGTGTAGATGTCCGGGGTGAATTGACAACAGGTCAGGACTGTTTTATTGATGTTAATGCCGTTTTTGAAGGGCGGGTTATTTTGGGTGATAACGTTACTATTGGTGCTAACTGCGTTTTGAAAAACTGTGTCATCGGTGATGGCACTGTCGTCGAGCCCTTTACTTCAATCGATGACGCCCAGATTGCAGACCTCTGTAATATTGGTCCCTTCGCCCGTGTTAGACCGGGAACAAAAATGGAACAGGGCAGTAAATTAG
>Ga0224506_10002555_pt1 | contig 12321 bp, 8 predicted proteins | sample SF_Jan12_sed_USG_2_FD_169108 | JGI IMG/M metagenome (GOLD analysis project Ga0224506, IMG submission 169108) | Sediment microbial communities from San Francisco Bay, California, United States - SF_Jan12_sed_USGS_8_1 | ecosystem: Environmental > Aquatic > Marine > Sediment | place: USA...
AAAAATAGTTTTGAAGTTACATCTCTTTCATAAACTAAGTCTGAGTTTTCTTCTGCTCGTGATAACGACGGCCAGTACCGTGGGCTGGCTCTTCTATCATCACAGTACAAAACTGTTGGTAGAAGATGCATTAGAAGAAATTACTACAGTTGTATTAGACACAGAAGACACACTTCAACGGCTTGTTTCGACCTATGCGGAAGATGTTCTTTTTTTGTCAAATACGCCTCCAATACAAGGGATTTTGCGCGCAAAAGCAGGTGGTGGTCTGGATAGAAAGAGCAATACTACCTACACACAGTGGACCAAACAATTGGGAACAATTTTTGATTCATGGCTACAAAGAAAATCGTCTTACTTATCTGTTCGTTATATTAACAATAAAGGCAAAGAACTTGTTCATGTAAGTCGTAATGGTAAAAAAATCATTAATCATCATGGCAAACAATTACAAAATAAGGCACATCGTAACTACGTTATTGAAACCCTAAAACAGACAAAAGGCTCCCTTTATGTCTCGGAGATCAACCTGAACCGTGAGTTTGGCAAGGTTACAGAACCGCGTCTCGAAGTGATACGAAGTGCTACCCCGATATTTGATGATAGTGATGGAAAGATTGCTGGCTTAGTTGTTGTGACAGCCAAAGTAGGTCATGAGTTGCGTAATATAGAGAAACGTGTTTTACAAAAAAGTCCTAGTGAGACGATATATATTACCAATGATCGAGGCGGTTATTTATTGCACCCTAATCGAAGTAAGAGTTACGGGTTTGATCTAGGTAATAACTATAGTATTCAGGAAGATATTCCACAACTGGCAAGCCTGTATGTAAAGGGTAATCAAGAAACACAAAAGTTATTGTTACCCGCAGAGGTTGATGGAGAAAATGTGGTTAGTTTTACAAAGATTGCCTTTAATCCACTGCATCCGAAGCGTTTTATCGCAGTAATAATAACGCAAAACTATGCGGACATTCTGGTAAGGCAATCTGATGTATTAAATGATGTTGTGATATTGGCGGTTTTTCTGACAGTGCTTGGTGCAAGTATTGGTATATTCTTTTCGTTCCGTGTTAGTCAACCTATCAATCAAATTACGATGGCAGTTGATGATTTTTCAAATTATCGACCGATAAAGTTATCCCTGCCTGATAATAATCAAGATGAAATTGGAATTCTGGCACGTTCATTCAAGCTTATGATAAAGCAGGTTCAAGAATCCCGTAACAATCTTCAGGATATGAATTCGAATCTTGAAAAGCGAATACTTGAACGCACCCAGATGTTAGAAGAAAGTGAGGCAAGGCAGCGAACCATTCTGGAAACAGCCGTTGATGGAATTATAACTATAACTGAAAAAGGAATAATTCAAAGCACAAATCCTGCTGCCGAGAAGATGTTTGGTTACGACAGAAAGGAGATGATAGGAAAAAATGTCAAAATGCTTATGCCTGAGTCATATGCAGTAAAGCATGATGGCTTTTTAGCTAATTATGTATCCTCGGGTGATAAAAAAATCATCGGCATTGGCCGTGAAGTTGAGGGTTTGCGAAAAGAGGGTTCAACTTTCCCTATGGATCTTGCTGTAAGTGAAATGGAATTTGATGGGGAACGAATGTTTACAGGTATCGTGCGCGATATTACAGAGCGCAAGCGTCTTGAACGTATGAAAGCTGAATTCATATCAACGGTTAGTCATGAATTACGAACACCTCTAACTTCGATTCGAGGAGCATTAAATCTTGTCATCGGTAAAGTGGGTGACAAAATAGAGGGTAAACCCAAACGCATGCTTGAAATGGCAGAGCGTAATAGTGAACGGTTGACTTTGTTGATTAATGATATTCTTGATCTTGAAAAAATTGAGTCAGGAAGCCTTGCTTTTGAATTTAAAAAACTGGATATCATTAAATTGACACGGCAGGCTATCGATGAAAACGAAGGCTATTCTCAAAAACATGGTGTCGTATTGAAACTTAATACCTCTTTAGAAAACGCTTCCGTTTTTGGCGATCAAAACCGACTCTTGCAAGTTTATGCTAATTTAATCTCCAATGCAGTGAAGTTTTCACAAGCCGGTGAGCAAGTGGAAATTATCGTCGAAGGAAATAATGATAGCTATCGAGTGGCTGTACAAGATCATGGTTCAGGAATTCCTGAGAGTTTCCATAACCGTATTTTCCAGCGTTTTGCTCAGGCCGATAGTTCTGACACCCGTGAAAAAGGTGGTACAGGATTGGGATTAAGTATTACAAAGGCTATTGTTGAGCGACATGGAGGGAAAATTGATTTTGAAACCGAGCAGGGCAAAGGTACAAAGTTTTATTTTGACTTAACAAAAGAATTATCATCAACATCATTACATGACAATAATAAATCTGGGCCGCGTGTTTTAATTTGTGAGGATGATGAGGATATTGCAATGCTGTTGGCTGAAATAGTCAGGCCAGAAGGCGTTAATTGTGACATTGCCATGACGATGCATGATGCTCAGGCACTGTTGCAAAAAAATACTTATCAATTATTGCTTCTTGACCTGATCTTACCTGATGGCGATGGCCTGGATTTTCTCCATAACTTGCGTGCCGATTCAGCAACAGCAGAATTGCCAGTGGTTGTCGTTTCAGTGCGTGCTGAAGAAGGCCGCAAAGAATTCAATGGTGATGCGGTATCTGTGCTGGATTGGTTGCAAAAACCGGTTGATGAAAATCGCCTTTTGAAATCAGTTCGTGATGCTATGAAACAGAGTAATCGACCACGGATACTTCATGTAGAAGATGATCCGGATATTATTCAGGTTGTGCGTACCTTGTTAGAAGACACGGCAGAGTTAGATGCTGCTGCCAATTTAAATGATGCACGCCGATTATTGGGTGAATTTGATTTTGATTTGGTTATTCTTGATTTAGAACTTGCAGATGGTTCTGGTGATGAATTACTGGATGATATAAAACGATGTTGTCCAGTTTTGATATTTTCAGCCTCAGCTCCACCGAAAGAGGTTGCCAAACGGGTGAGTGCAGCACTAACCAAATCTATGACTAACAATGATGAATTATTGAAAATTATAAAAGATGCATTAAGAACAATTAATAAAGGAGTGAACTCATGAGTGACGTATTAAATGTTCTATATGTTGAAGATGAAGAAGACATAAGAGAATTGACAGAGTTTGCGCTTGAAGATGAAGGTTTTAATCTTGTCCAGTGTAGTTCTGGACATGAAGCGTTGGAAAAGGCCCCCGATCTCCAACCTGATTTAATTCTATTAGACATGATGATGCCAGGTATAGACGGCATGACTACCGCCATGAAGTTACGTGAAATGGAACATATGAAAAATACACCGGTCATCTTTATGACTGCAAAAGTACAAAAATTAGAGCAGGAAAAATATAAGGAAATGGGCGCTGTGGGTGTTATCAGTAAACCCTTTGATGCATTAAAACTGGCGGATACTATTCGAGATATTTTGAGAGGCTCGTCATGAACGAGAAAAGTGAAGCGAAAAAATTAAAATATAAACGCCTTCGAGATAAATATATATTCAATCTTGGTGAACGTTTATCTGTAATCCGTGAGAAGGTAAAGATAGTTTGTTCACCGGATGCTTCACAAGAAACACTGTGTGAATTGCACATACTGGTGCACAATCTGAATGGCTCTGCCGGAACATTTGAAGTCAAATCAATTTCAAGTGTTTCAAAAAAACTAGAAATGAAACTTGCGGCTTATATAAAAGATGATGTATTGCCGGAAAAAGAAGACAGGGAAATAATAGCGTCGGTTTTAGAGCAATTAGAAGAGTTGATTGAATCAACTCAAACATCGGATGCTGTCACTCTCACTTATCCTGACATTGATTATCGAATTGCAGAATCATCACTCATTTACCTGGTTGAAGATGACGAGGAACAAGCAGAGCATCTTAGAGAGCTTTTACAAGATGAAGATTACCAGGTGAAAGTTTTTACAACACCTGATGAGTTTCGTAAGGCATATGATAAGTCTAAAACCAAACCTGGTGCAATTTTAATGGATTTGGTTTTTCCGGAAGGTGATGATGCCGGTGTAGAGTTAATGACAGATTTAGGACTTGGCCGGCAACATGGTATTCCTGTAATCGTGATTTCAGTACGCAATGACTTGCAAGGACGATTAGCCGCATTTCGAGCAGGGGCTTGCCGATATATACAAAAGCCTTATCAACGAAATCAGCTCTTCAGTACTCTTGAAGGCGTAACCGGTCGTCAGCCGGAAAAGCCATTCCGGGTTATGCTGGTGGACGATGATCCTGAATTGCTGGAAGCTGAGGCAGAGATGTTACGTGATGTTGGAATGGATGTATGCGCGATATCTGATCCTCTTAAAACATTGGAAGAAATAGAACGGTATGAGCCTGAACTACTTGTCCTTGATGTATACATGCCGGGTGCAACCGGGCCTGAACTCGCAGCCGTTTTACGTGAACGTGATGCACACCTGCAGATCCCTATACTGTTTTTATCTTCTGAAACAGACATGACTCAGCAATTACTGGCATTAAACCTGGGAGGCGATGATTTTCTGGTTAAACCGATTCAACCTGAACACTTTATTTTGGCGGTAACCGCAAGAGCAAGTCGGGCAAGACAAAATAAGGCGATACAAGCTCGCCTTGAAGTTACACTTTATGAACGTGAACGTGAACATTTAGCAATCAATCATCATGCTGGTGTTAGTGTGACGAATAGAAAAGGCGTAATTACTCAGGTAAATGATCGATTTTGCGAAATGATCGGTTATTCACCTGATGAACTACTTGGGCAAGAAAGCTCTGTTTTCAGAACAGATAAGCACTCGGATGCGTTTTATGAAGAAATCCGCCAAACCATAAAACGTGGGCAGAGTTGGCATGGAGAAGTTTGTAACCAGAACAAAAACGGCGGACTTTATTGGGTAAATATGTCGATAGTTCCATTTCTAGATGATGACGGACAGCCCTACCAGTATGTGTCAGTTCAAACAGATATAACGGATAACAAATTACAACAGCAGCAGTTAACTGACGCCCGAAATGAAGCTGAACAGGCTAATCAATTCAAGACAGAATTTATATCGACTATGAGTCATGAATTACGTACCCCTTTGAATGTGATAGTAGGCTATGGTGAATTGCTTGAATTAAGCGACCTCAATGTGAATGATAAAAAGGGAGTCAACTATATTATAAAAGCAGGCCAACACTTGACTGACATGATTAATGAGATGCTGGATATTGCACGTATTGAGTCAGGTCAGTATGTGTACTCGATAAAGCCAGTACTCATCAGTAAGGTGCTTAAAGACTCATGGGGATTTGTTAATTTATTGGCAGCGAAGCGTAATATTACATTAACTGATGAATTATCTGATTCATGTAATACTTATGTTATGGCTGATATCCAACGATTAATGCAAATTTTTATCAACCTATTATCCAATGCCATTAAATACAATATAGTTAACGGAAGTATAAGCATGTCATGCAAGTCTACAGCAAAAGGGGTGATTCGGATTTCCGTTAAAGATACTGGAATCGGGATTAAACAGAGCGATATGGTGAAGGTATTTGAGCCATTTAAGCGTGTAAGTCACGATCAGGAAAAAGTCGAAGGTAGTGGTATCGGTCTTGCTGTCACTAAAATGCTAGTTGAAGCTATGGAAGGTAAAATAGGACTTGATACTGATGTCGGCGTTGGCAGTACATTCTGGATTGAGTTCCCAATTTATAAAAATGAAACTGGAGACAATAAAAGTAAAGAAATGACTTCTGAGTAGGAATATTCGGTAACTCCAATTAAATAAATTCTCTACAGTTCTTTTTATTGATGATAAAGAAGTCAATGTCGAGCCCATTGGGATAGACTAGTTAAATAAATTTCAAAGGATGAACAATGCTTGTACCAGAAAGGAAGCAGGGTGAATCAATTGTCATTAACAATGGTGATGATATTATCGTGATTAAGGTCGATAATGATAATAAAGGTGCGGTTAAGCTGGTTTTTGATGCGCCATTGAATTATGTTATTCTACGAAAAGAACTTATTAAGGACGATAGTGTATGTAGCATATACACGTTACGACAGATAAACATATCTTCCCATCACATATCTCTCAGTATAGTAATAAATAATCGTATTAATGATCATTAAATATAAATTTTTTAGCTGCTTTATTAATCGTATTGTCATATTTTTTATTCTGACAATCTTTCCAATAATAACGATGGCAATTGTTAATATGGATGCGCTGCATTTTAAAGATAAAGGCGATAGCTTTAATGCTGCGGTTGATTTAATGGTAAGTGGTTCTTCTGGTAATAGTAATTCGACAAAAGCCACACTCGATGCACAGTTTAGCTGGAAAGCTAAAAAATCAATTAATTTGGCCATTTTGGGTTATCAATATGCTGAAAGTAATGATGTGCGAAGTGTGAATAAAGCCTTTATTCATTATCGTTATATTTATCAATTAACAGATACAATGGATTGGGAGTTATTTGGCCAACTGGAATCGAATGAATTCACTCGATTGTCATATCGTGGTTTGATAGGGACTGGTGCACGTTTTTCGCTTGCGAAATCAGAACGACACAATGCATTTGGCGGCTTAGGTGGCTTTTATTCTCGAGAAGAAACGGAGTATACCAGCGGATTAACGGATGATGGTGTAGAAGAATTTACGCGAGCCAATTTTTACCTATTATCAAAATATAAGATAAAACCCACGATTAGTTTGTCTAACACTTTATATTATCAGCCACGAATGAGTCGTCCCTCAGACTACCGTGCTTTATTAGAGACAAAATTTGATTTTAAAATCAATAAAGAATTAAGTTTTAGGTTAAGTTTAGATATTGAACACGATAGCGAGCCTTCGCAATCAATCAAAAAGACAGATATAAGTTATATGACAGGATTGCTATTCAACTTTTAATTGCTAATAATCCTTACCAACCACCTAGATTCCTTATTTATTTTGTGACATTGATTAACGTTTTGAATGAGTATTTTTGCTATTAATGACGTTATAATTCTATGAAAAAGCATTTTCTTAATAATTTTTGCATTCTGGCGACATCTTATTAAATTAACTCAAACATTTAATGATGAAAAATATGAAAATATTAGTTGTAGATGACAATAGTTCCTTTTTGAAAATGTTAACTGAATTTCTTACTAGCAGCGGTTATAACATCGTAGCATGTAATTCTGGTTCAGAAGCACTTATACAGTTTGAAGCATTTATGCCTGATTTTGTTCTAACAGATATTGTTATGCCTGGTTTTGATGGTATTGAGTTATTACTTAAGCTACGGACAATTAATCCGGATGTGCGCGTTATTGTAATGTCCGGGGGCAATAAAGGACATGCTGATACTTATTTGAATATGGCTGATAAATTAGGTGCTAATTTAGTTTTAAACAAACCATTTGCATTATCAGACTTATTGCTACAACTTAAAAAGCTCGAAACTACATAACTAATATCGACACGGTAGCTTGAGTGAGTGAGATAGATAATTGACACAAAAAAACTCAAAAACGCCTTCTGAAAATAATAATGCCCAATCAGTATCCAGTATTCCTCAAACAGAATTTGATGCTGTTCTTGATTCTATTCCTGATATAATTATTCGATTTGATCTTACAGGAAAAGTAGTTTGGTGGAATAAAAATTTAGAAGATGTTACTTCTTTATCTAAACAACAATTGCTTACCAGTTCATTTGTAAATCTGTTCAAGCCTTGCGATAGTATATCCAGTATTTCTATTATTAATGACTCTATAAATAATGGTCGTGCTGAAATTGATGCTTTTCTATTAATTTCTGATTTCAATGAGTGTTACCATTTAAAAAGCACTTTAGTTGAATCTTCTTTAAATAAAGAAATTCTAGTTGTTGGGCGAGACATAAATGAACGCACTCAAATGTCTGATGCACTAAAACATAGTCAGACACAATTACAAAATCTCATTGACGCTCTTCCTTTTCTTGTTTTTTCAATTTCAGTAGATAATGAATTTCTATTAGCGAATAAAAAGTTTTGTAATTTTATGGGAGTGTCACAATCTAAAATTATAGGTTTTAAAAGTAAAGATATCTTCAATGATGAAATAAATGACTATTTATCTCGTGATAATGAAAAAATATTAATAGAAAAATGTTTGGTTCATTATGAAGGCGTGTTAGAACTTGACAGAACTAAAATTAGTTTATCAGTTGATAAATTCCCATTGCTTGATGAAGCAAACAATATATATGCAATTTGTGGTGTAGTTGAAGACGTTACTGCACAATATCAATTGCAACGACAATTACAACAAACTCAAAAAATGGAAGCAATTGGTCAGTTGACGGGTGGCATTGCTCATGACTTTAATAATGTACTTGCTTCTATATTAGGGTACACCGGTTTAACCAAAAGAAGTGCTATAAAATATAATGATGAAACAATTACTGGTTATCTCAGTCAAATTACACGTGCAGGTGAACGTGCTCGTGATCTTGTACAACAATTATTAGCATTTAGTCGGGGTGATGTTGGTGGCTTACAGATTTTAGATCCTGAAGCTTTAGCAAAAGAAGCGATATCAATGTTAACTTCACTTATACCAAGTAGTATTAAGCTTAATTTAAAAATTAGATCTAATAATATAAAAACCTATATTGAAGTTGATCCTGTTCAATTTAATCAAAGTGTAATGAATCTTGTCATAAATGCTAAAGACGCGATTATTGATGAAATAGGAACAATCGATGTTTCTTTAGAGTATCTTCCACAGGTCAATGCTATATGTGACTCTTGCCATACTGCTTTTTCAGGTAAATATATTCAATTATCTGTGAGTGATAGTGGGGTTGGTATAAGTAATGAAATAATGGATAGAATATTTGATCCTTTTTTTACTACCAAGGAAATAGGAAAGGGGTCGGGTATGGGACTTTCAATGCTGCACGGCATTGTACATGGTAGCGGCGGGCACATCATTGTGAACTCAAAGATTAATAAAACTATATCCGGAACAACGATTCAAGTTTACTTTCCAGAAGTTCAGCAACAAAATGTTCATGAAATTAAGATGGCCCATGCAGCTGAAAAAATTGAAAACAAAAACATAGGTAAAACGATACTTCTTATTGATGATGAATACATGATTACTGAGTATCTAACTGACTTGTTAAAATCTGAGGGATATCATGTCATTTCATTTAACAATTCGGTTAAAGCTTTAAGATATATTAAAAATAATAATTACGAAATTGATATTATTATTACAGATCAAACAATGCCTGAATTAACGGGTGTTGAATTAGCCAAATATATTTTCCAGTCCAGCTTTAAAATACCGGTAATTTTATGTAGTGGTTATACGGATCTAAGCAAAGATGATACATTAAATGCTGATAGTGGTGTCCATGCGTTTATAAATAAACCTTTTGATGATGAAATCTTACTGCAGCAAGTCTCACGCTTGTTAGAATAAACTCATCACTTCCACCATATTTATATTCAGGTCACCAATTCAAATATCTTGACTTTATGTCTATTACTCGATTAAATAACTGACCAGTCAGTTATTTAAAGGTAAATTTTGTGGGTGAATTGGCTTCTACAAAACAGGAATCATGTCGATGGCGTCGTCGAAAAGAAAATCGACCAGCTGAAATTTTAGCCGCCGCATTGAAAACATTTTCAATCAAAGGATTTGCAGCAACTAAGTTAGATGTAGTGGCAGAAGAAGCTGGGGTATCGAAAGGTACGTTATATCTCTATTTTGAGAGCAAGGAGGCATTATTTAAAGCCGTTGTTACTGAATTTGTCTTGCCACAAATAGAAAAAGCTGAGGAACAAGCAGAGCAGTTTACCGGGCCAATTAATGAACTTATGTTTGCTCTACTGGAACAATGGCGAGTTAATATTCTCGAGACTGAATTGTCAGGTATACCAAAAATAATGATTGCTGAAGCTTCTAACTTCCCTGAACTCGCTACTTTCTATTTGGATAATGTAATTCAACGAACTCGTCAATTCGTGGCTAATTTGATTAATCTTGGTATAGAACGTGGTGAATTTCGTGAATGTGATTCAGAATATGCCGCTCGACTTTTTCTATCGCCTATGGTTTTTTCAGCAATATGGCAACACTCACTTGCTCCGTATGATAGTGATTATGACACTAAGAAATATTTAAATTTTCATTTAGATACTTTTCTGCGTGGATTACAAAAGGATAACCAGGAATGAAAAAAACACGTTTATTTATGTACGTGTTTATAACAAGTGCATATATGTCCACATTTGTACTGGCAGAAACAAAATCAGAATTATCCATATACCAGGTTATGCAGAGAGTTATTGATCGTTATCCGTCATTAAAAATTTCTGAAATGGAAGTTGCACAGGCTGCTGAGCAAAGACAGCAAGTAGAAAGTAGTTTAGGTTGGATACTCAATAGTACAGCTGGTATTAATCATGATTTAACAGCGTTTGGCGCTCCAGCCGATCGGCTAGATGTTACGGGTGCGATTGGACGAAAATTAAAGTCGGGGGCAACACTAAGTCTAAGTGGTGGTTATCGATATGAAGATAGTACATTACCATTGACTGGGTTTCCAAATCCCGCGCATACAACCAGACTGGATCTGAGTTATCGGTTGCCTTTATCACAAGGTGAGGGGAATCCATTATATACGGAAGGTTTAATAACTGCCGAAGCTGGTTATAAATTAGCAAAAGCAAATCAATTGTTAACGCGTATTACGTTAGCTGAAAAAGTGAAAGATCTTTTTTATTCTTCAGCATTAACACGAGCACGACTGGATAATGCAATCCAATCTGTACAACGTGCGAAAAAATTGCAAGTGTACATTAATAAAAATGTAAAATTAGGTTTGTCTGAGAAGAAAGATCAATTACAAGTACAAGCTCAAATACATTCTAAACTTGCTGAACTCAGTACAATACAACTTCAATGGAAACAACAACAAAACTCGCTTAATAGATTGATGTTAGAAGACTGGGGTAGTGATATTCAACCTGTTCTACTATCAGATACAACTCAATCTTATGATTTAGTTGATTTAATTAATATGACTACTGACTATCACCCCGTAGTTAAAATATCTCAATCAAAATTAGAAATTGCAGAAAGTAAAATAAATTCTGCTCGAGATGATAAAAAAGATAACCTTGATCTGGTTATGTCAGTGGGCTCACGAACATCTGATGGAAAGAGTACAACATCAACTGTTAGTGAACGTGATTGGGCAGGTGCTGTTGCCATAGAATATAAACATCTGTTTGATGATAAAGGCGTGAGTTCAAAGTATAAACAAGCGCAAATTGAAAAGAATATCGCACTACAGAATATACATAAAACGAATGATGATATTAAATATACCGTTTCTGATTTGGTAGCCGAAAATAAATTAGCAATGTTATCAGTTGAAACAGCATTTCAAAAATTAAAAAGCGAATCATTAAAATTAAAAGAAGCCGAATACCGTTATCGTAATGGACGAGCAGATACTGCTCAACTTATTCAGTTTCAAAATGAATTTTCATTCGCACAATTAGCATATCAAACACAAAAAGTTGATATGAATAATCGTATCATTGCACTTCAAATTTTCACCGGACAGTTTTGGGATGAACTGAGCAGGCGAGATGTGCAACAAGGAGTTAAAAAATGAAATCAGTCTTCCGCTTTTTTGTTGAAAGAGCCTTGATGGTAAATCTGATTTCTATTTTTTTAATGGCTGTCGGAATTTACGCTATTTTTGATATCAATCGTGAGGCTTTTCCAAATGTAAATCTGGATAAAATTCGCATTGATATCCCTTATCCCGGTGCGTCACCTTCAGAAATTGAACGCCTGGTTATAACGCCTATAGAACAGGAACTTAAAGCACTAAATGGTATTGATACAATGAATTCTATCGCCTTTAGTGGATCAGGAATTATTAATCTTGATATTGATCCGGATTCAGCAAACCGAGATCAAATTGCAAATGATGTTCAGTTAGCCGTTGATCAAGCAGAATTACCTGATGACTTACCGGCAAAACCTCATGTACTTGAAATCGATGGTGCCGTTTTTCCTGTCATACAGGTTGCAGTTTCAGCACCATTCACTGAGCTTAAATTAAAACGTTTAGGCGATCGTATCCAAGACGATCTTTTATCCATCAAAGGTATTGCCAGAGTGCAAATACAAGGAGATCGTAAAGCAGAAATTCGAATTACTGTCGATCCAGAAAAACTTTCTTTGCATCGTGTTTCAATTGGTGAAATAGC
>Ga0224506_10002556_pt1 | contig 12321 bp, 13 predicted proteins | sample SF_Jan12_sed_USG_2_FD_169108 | JGI IMG/M metagenome (GOLD analysis project Ga0224506, IMG submission 169108) | Sediment microbial communities from San Francisco Bay, California, United States - SF_Jan12_sed_USGS_8_1 | ecosystem: Environmental > Aquatic > Marine > Sediment | place: USA...
TGTGTCGCTTGTTGTTTTCGCTGGCTCAAGGCTTGTTTGTGCTGGCTCAAGGCTTGTTTGTACTGGCTCAAGGCTGTTTTCAATTCGTTCCATGTCTTCATCGCTAAAACCAAAATGATGGCCGATTTCATGTATTAATACATGGCGCACCAGATGGGAAAGATCCTCGTCAGTTTCGCACCAGTAATCAAGTATGGCACGACGATAAAGAATAATCATATCGACATCGGTGGCAGTGTTGCCAATGCTTTTGTCGGCCAATGCCACCCCGCTATAAAGACCCAGCAGGTCAAATTCACTTTCTAGACCAAGTTCGGTCATGGTTTCTTCATCGACAAATTCTTCTATCCTGATAACCAGCCCCGCAACATGGGGCCGAAAAACAGCGGGAAGCAGCTTTAATTGCTCGGTGGCGATACTTTCCAGCACTTCAATGCTTGGCGGGGAAAAACGGTCAATTACAATTTTCATGGGCTATAGCCTATCCCCACTTAAAGCATTCGCCAATAGAGCTAACGACGCGCACAATGTTTGTGTGGTGGTTTCTTTTCCGTTTGCGTGACTTTAGTGCTAGAATACAAGCCATTAAATAATGCTGTGGGGCGCATAATTTATGTTGGGCGAGGTGACGCGATGGATCTTGCGACCCTATTGGGGCTTATCATCGGTATAGCGGTTGTGACGCTGGCGGTTTTGTCAGGGTCTGATCTTACGATTTTTCTTAATCTTCCGGGCTTTCTAATTGTGGTTGGCGGAACATTTGCCGCAACCTTAATCAAGTTTCCCTTAGCCAGCGTTTTTATTGCTTTCAAGCTTGGGGTCAAAACCGCGTTCGTCAATGTGTATGAAAGCCCAAGGGGCCTGATTGATACCTCGATTGAGCTTGCGGGCCGGGCCCGCAAAGAAGGGATGTTGGCCCTTGAGCAGGTTCAAGTAACAAACCAATTTTTCAAACGCGGCATCAGGCTGTGCATTGATGGCCACGCATTAGAAGTCGTGCGCAAAGCGCTAACCAGCGAGATGGAACTTTCAATCCAGCGCCACGAAGAAGGTGGAAAAATTTTTCGTGGCATCGGTGAATCGGCACCCGCCATGGGCATGATCGGCACGTTAGTTGGGTTGGTGCAAATGCTTTCCAAGCTTGAAGACCCGGCAACCATTGGCCCGGCTATGGCGGTGGCACTATTAACCACGCTTTATGGTGCGTTAATTGCCAACCTAATCGCGCTACCCATAGCCGATAAATTAGAATCCAAAACCGAAGAAGAGCGCGTAACCAAAGAGCTTATCTTAGAAGCGGTAACCCAAATCCATTCGCGCCAAAGCCCGATGGTGTTGGCCGATATTTTAGAAGCCTACCTGCCCGACAGCCAACGTGGCGAAAATGGCGAAGAAAAGGCCAGCGGCGAGGTAGCGGTTGAGGAAAACAAATGAGCGTTGGCGCAAAAGCAAAAGCAAAATCAGGCGGCGCACCAAGCTGGATGGTGACCTTTGCCGATTTAATGGCGTTGCTTTTAACGCTGTTTGTTTTGCTTTTGTCGTTTGCAACGATGGAGGTTCAGCGTTTTAAAGATTTATCCGGATCGTTGCGTGACGCATTTGGTTTTCAAAAAGAAAGCGTGCTGACCGGAATTATCGAAATTGAAGGAACCGCCCAACACACCGCGCAAACCAAAACCCTGCCGGTGCCGGTGGCAACCGTGTTGCCGCCTGAAGAACAAGCAACCGATGGTGAACAGCCGGACACCCCGAACATAGATGCCAGCTCGGCAATTGAGACCGATGAATTTACCCAGCAGAGCCAGCAAACTTATTCGCGCCTGCAAAACGAAATGTCAGATGAAATTGAAAACGCCTTAATCGATGTGGTCAGTAGCGGTGACATAACCATAATTCGCTTTCCTGATCAGGTTTCATTTATGTCGGGTAGTGGCGAATTGTTGGAACAATTTTTACCGGTTATGCAAAAAATAGTAACCGTACTGGAAGACGCGCTACAAAGCGGCAGTGGGCGAATAATTATTTCCGGTCACACCGATGATGTTCCCATATCAACCGAACGCTACCGTTCAAATTGGGATTTATCATCCGCCCGCGCGGCCTCAGTCGCGCATTATTTACTGGCTAACACCAATATCGAACCATCACGCATTACGGTGCAAGGTTATGCCGATTCCAGACCGTTGGTTGAAAATAATTCGCCCGGCAACCGCGCAAAAAACAGGCGGGTGGAAATATCTATTCAACGGGCCGAAACAAAAACAGAGGGCGACTGATAGCGCTAATTAGTTTTATCGCTACGACCAACCGCCTGCACCGCTGGCTGGGGCATTATCACAATTGTTTCGCCAGTTTTGGCAATTGCGGATTCGCGCCGGGCGATATAGATGCCGGATGCAAAAATTATCGCGGCCCCTACCCAGGTAAGCACATCTGAAACTTCGCCAAACATAAAAAATGCCATTACCGCCACCGCCGGTAATTGCACAAAACCAAACGGCATTACGTAAGATGCATCAGATGCAATGAACGCCCGGTTGATGGCCAAATGCGCAATGGTCGCAACCGCACCCAACGCAACCAACCAAGCCCAGGTTTCACCCACTGGCCATTGCCACACATAAATGGCCGGTGGCAATGAAAATATGCTCATGAAAAAACCCATCCATAAAACCATGGCATTGGGCTGTTCGGTTCGGGCCAGCGATTTATTTGATAACAATGCAAATGCAATTAACGCGGCCCCACCAAGGGCAACCAATTCTGAACTGCCGATTGTATTTATGCCGGGCCTAAGAATAATTAACGCACCGACAAAACCAATTAATGTTGCACTCCACCTGCGAACGCGAACTTTTTCACGCAATATTAATGCCGCGCCAATGGTTGCAAACAATGGCGCGGTAAAGCCAAGTGCGGTTACCTTTGCCACCGGTAACAAACTAAGGGCGCTAAACCACGTTAACATGGCGGCCATGCCAAACAACGAACGCCTTATGTGGGCACCGATGCGTTTGGTTTTCATCACCGCTAATCCACTAACAAACAACCACGGTAACATAAAAACAAACTGACCAAAGTTTCTGAAAAAAGCTATTTCGAACGGATGCAAATCAGCCGAGATATGGCGCACCAAAACGTTAATTGTCCCCAACATGGTTGAGGCGATAATCATCCAAACCGCACCACGCACAGGCGCGGACAAAAGATTGAATTTTTGCTGGGCGCGTTTCATGGCTTGAGACTAATTGGCAAAGTAGCCCCAAAGCCAGAACATTTTTTAATGATAATTTTTATCTATGCGGGTTTGTTGTTGGCGCCGTCAGCGCGTTTACCCAGCACCCGCCATATTTTTAATATGGCCAATGCAGCAAGCCCGCCATGCATGAACACGTCAAACACATCAATTAGCTTGAACGGATGGCCTTCCATGACCCAGAAAAATTTTTGCACCAAATGCGGTTCGGGAAAAAACGGGGCAAGGCCCATCCACACGCCAATAAGTATGGTTAGCAAGGTGGGTAGGCGATCAATAAATGCGGCCAGTTTAGGGTTCATTAGATATCTCCTTTAATGGCGGAATTTAGGGTTTTTTGCCCAATAAATCCTGCCAGAATTATTATTTAAGTAATTGCTAATATAATCAGCCTTAATTGTCAATTTTTCCCCGCCCCCCGAACAGCCCCCCAAGCAACTCATTGTAGGCATACAAGTTAGCGGTGGACGCTTGGGCGCGGTTGGCCATACCTTTTTTAAAATTTATTTTTGCCAAAAATTATCAGGCCGCTTTGCAAATGAACACTTTCGTTCTTTATATGACCACCGTTTTGATTTGGGGCTCGACCTGGCTTGCCATCAAGTTTCAACTGGGAACTGTTCCGCCCGATGTGTCGGTCGCTTACAGGTTTTTTATAGCCGCTATGGTGCTTATTGCGTGGGTGGTTATTCGCGGCAAGGATATGCGTTATCCAGTGCGCGACCATCTGTGGATTGCGCTACAAGGGTTGCTTCTTTTTTCCGCTAATTATTATGTTTTTTATGTTGCAAGCGCTTACCTGACCACCGGATTGGTGGCGGTGGTTTTTTCAACCATTGTTCCGCTGAATATTATTTTCGGACGTATTTTTTTCAAGACCCCGGCAACCTTCAGGGTGGTTGGCGGGGCGGTACTGGGCCTTGGCGGGTTGATGCTGGTATTTCGCCCAGAAATTGAAAATTTTAATTTTGCCGATGACGGCGCGTTCGGTTTAGCGCTTTGCCTGTTTGCCACCACCCTAGCCAGCCTTGGCAACATGGCATCGGCCCGCAACCAACGCCGGGGCTTACCGGTTATGCAGACCAACACATACGGCATGCTTTATGGTTCAATATTTACGTTTATATTTGCTTATTTTTCAGGATCTGAATTCACCTTTGATCCATCAATTGAATATGTTTCTTCGCTTTTATATCTTGCGTTGTTTGGATCGGTCGTGGCCTTTGGTGCGTATCTTACATTGTTGGGGCGCATTGGTGCCGGGCGGGCGGCATATGCTTCGGTGCTGTTTCCGGTGGTGGCATTAACATTATCGGTATTTTTTGAAGATTATGTTTTTGCTCCTGAGGCCATAATTGGTGCGATTTTAGTTTTAGGCGGCAACGTTTTGGTGTTGGCCCGTGTTGAGCACGCAAAAAATATTGCGGCATTTTTTGTTCGTAAAAATTCATTATAAAAATCCAATAAAAAAGGTGCTTGGATTTAATTAACCAAACACCTTTTTTATTTTTAGATATGTCGCAGTTTACGGTTTAATGTAATGCCAGCCTTTATCTTGCAATTCAATAATTCTGACAACACCGGCGGGAACCATTTTGACGTTACTAAATGCAAGCAATTCAAGATCCTTACCTGCTTTTTTAGACATTTTTTTCATGGTATTACCGCATGCGGCGAAACTTATATCATCACTAGATGCAGACATATTTTGGACGCGTGGCGCGACAGGCGAATTTGCCAACAACATGTTTAAACCGGGGCCGTACGCTACGACTTCGATTTGCACTTTTTGTCCAACCGCTGCATATTCGGATTTAACGTTTTCAACGTTATTAAGCACCAAATTCATTAGTGCCGGATCATCGGCATTAATTTGAAAAATTACATGATGAACACTGCCATCATCGGCCGAAGCCGTGAGTGGTGCCACATATGCGCCCAGCGCAAATATTACAGCAAAAACTGAAAAGATTTTTTTAAGCATGAAATAATAACCTCCCGTTGAAATAAAATATTTTAGGTTTCTTGGCCAATGTCTGCCGTCACTCCCCATGGCAACTATGGCCTGAAAAAAACCTTACCCCACACGGATACACCGCGATATAGGGATAACCCCTAATACCGGGGATCTGGCGGCCTGTTTTCCTTGCAAAATGGGGGCGTTTTGGCCATGTTGGGGCAATAGCAAGATAGGTCTTAAGCATGAACAAAACCACCAACCCCGGTGATATTCGGGGATATTTCGGCGTCGGCGTCGAGGGCATTTCCAAACCGATGAACGCGGGCGCGATTTTTCGCACCGCCCATGCCTTTGGTGCCAGTTTTGCTTTTACCGTGGCGGCAAGCTACCCCGAACGGGTGGGCGGTTTGGCCGATACTTCAAAATCAACCGGGCATATTCCATTTTACCAATTCCCCGATTGCCAATCGATGATATTGCCCGATGACTGCCGTTTGGTCGGGGTTGAATTATGCGAAGATTCAATTGAACTGCCCAGTTTTCGCCACCCATCAAAGGCGGCGTATATTTTAGGGCCGGAACGTGGATCACTTTCCCCGGCAATAAGCGAAAAATGCGAATTCATAATAAAAATACCGACCAGGTTTTGCGTTAACGTTTCGGTTGCAGCTGCTATTGTAATGTATGACAGGGTAATCAGCTTTGGTCGTTTTGCCCCCCGCCCGGTTAGTGCGGGCGGCCCGGTCGAAGATTTAACCCCCCATGTTCACGGTGGCCCGATACTTAGAAACATGGAAAAATTCAAAGGCAACCCGCCACTGGGCGCAGAATTTGATGACGAGGAACAAGACGTTTAATGAAACAGCTAAATAACAAAGCCGCATTTGTTTTTTTAATTTCCCTTATCGTTGGCGCAACTTTCATCGGTTCAACGGCAAGGGCCGAATTATTGGTTGAATCGGGGGATTGGACCGCATTTAAAGAGGCCGATTCGGGCGGTAGTGTTTGTTTTGCCTCATCACAACCAACCAAAGACGTGGGCGATTATAAAAAACGTGGCGATATTTTTGCTATTGTCACCTTTCGCCCGCAAGAAAACACCATCAATGAAGTTAGCTTTCAAATGGGCTATGATTTTAAAAGTGGTGAAGATGCCATCGCCACCATAGACGGCAAAAAAACCTTTAAAATGTTTACCCAAAATGAAAGCGCGTGGACGTACGATAAAAAAAGCGACGAAGCCATGGTTGCGGCCATGCGCGCGGGAACAACCATGGTGTTAAAGGGCATATCAAGCCGGGGAACCAAAACCACCGATACTTATTCCCTCAAAGGGTTTACCAAGGCCCTAAATGCTGCGGCAAAATCGTGCGGTATCAAATAGATAACAATATTTGGGCTTAGCTTTTCTTTGCAATTTGTGAATAAAGGCGTATATCAGCGCCAACATGAACAGCGATAAACAAAATCTAGTGGGCCTTAGCCGCCAAGAACTTGCCGAAGCAATGGAACTGCTGGGCGAGCCGGCTTTTCGTGCGCGCCAGTTATTTCATTGGATCTATCACCGTGGCGAGACCGACTTTGACAAAATGACCGACCTGTCAAAAAGTTTGCGCCAACGCCTGCCCGAACATTTTATTGTTGGCCGCCCGACCATAAACCAGAGCCTTATTTCCGAAGACACCACCCGCAAATGGTTGCTTGGCTTGGCCAAAGGGGGCGAGGTCGAAACCGTAATGATACCCGAAGAAGACCGTGGCGCGCTTTGTGTTTCCAGCCAGGTTGGCTGTTCGCTTAATTGTTCTTTTTGCCATACCGGAACCATGGACTGGGTTCGCAACTTAAGCGCCGGCGATATTTTGGGGCAAATAATGGTGGCGCGCGACGAAATGGAAGAATGGCCATCAGGGGTTGACGGGCGCAAATTAAAAAATTTGGTCATGATGGGCATGGGCGAGCCGTTATTGAATTTTGAAAATGTATCACGGGCTTTGCAAATTGCCATGGACGGTGAAGGTATTTCAATTTCCAAACGGCGCATCACATTATCAACGTCGGGTGTGGTGCCAATGATGAAACGTTGCGCCGAAGAATTAGATGTCGGCCTTGCCGTAAGCCTGCATGCCGCGAATGATGAACTGCGTGATGAGCTTGTGCCGATAAATAAAAAATATCCCCTTGCCGAATTATTACAAGCTTGCGCCGATTACCCATCGGCGCGCAATTCCCGGCGCATTACAATGGAATATGTAATGTTAAAAGACGTGAACGACAGCTTGGCCGATGCCAAAGAACTGGTGCGTTTGATGCGCCAATATAATGTTCATGCCAAGTTCAATTTAATACCGTTTAACCCGTGGCCGGGTTCGGTTTATGAATGTTCGTCAAACAACGCCATGCATCGTTTTTCCGATTATTTAAATGATGAAGGGTATTCCGCCCCCATTCGCACCTCGCGCGGGCGCGACATAATGGCCGCCTGCGGGCAATTAAAATCTGCTTCAGAAAATGCCAAGCTAAAAGCATTAAAACAAAAACGTGCCGCCGGCGGATAAGGGCAAAACAATCATGGGTAACGACAAAGACGATAATTATTGCGCCGATGAAGTTTGTGATTTGCCCGAACAAAACGCCGTTACAGGCGGTGCGAAAAAAAATGAAAAATCTTTTGAGCCGGGACCGGGCAAACATATTTTACTTTTTGCCGACCCCATGTGTTCGTGGTGTTGGGGGTTTCAACCCGAACTTAAAAAATTAATTTCCATATTAAATGACCGCGCCCAATTTCATGTGGTGATGGGGGGTTTGCGCCCATACACCAGCGAAAGCTGGCAGGGCGAAATGCAAACTTATGTCCACCATCATTGGCAAGAAGTACAAAAGAAAACCGGCCAGCCGTTTGATTACACCCGCATGAATGACGATCATTTTATTTATGATACCGAACCGGCGTGCCGGGCGGTGGTTTGCGCGCGCGAATTAAACCCCGAACTGGGCTTGGCAGTTTATCATGACCTGCAACGTGAATTTTACGCCCGCGGCCAAGACATTACAGATACCGATGTAATTTCTGAAATTGTGGCAAACGCCGGGGTCGATAAAGAAAAGTTTTTAAAACTTTTTACCGGCCCGCTTGCCCGCGAACTGGTTGAGTTTGATTTTAACCAGACCCGGGCCTTTGGGGTAAAGGGATTTCCTTCAATCGTGTGCGCCGATGACGGGCAGTATGCTTTTTTAACCCTTGGTTATCGCGCCTTTGATGCCATGCAGGGCGATGTTGAAGCGTGGCTTAACAGTTGATTGGCTTTTTAATTGCCTTATACTGCGCTTCAACTTTCAACCCCAAATAATTTAAAAGGAACCGGCCATGGGCGGTGACAATAAAACGAAGATTAAAAAAGTGGTGCTGGCCTATTCGGGCGGGCTTGATACATCCATCATTTTGAAATGGTTACAAGAAACCTACGGCTGCGAGGTGGTGACCTTTACCGCCGACCTTGGCCAAGGCGAAGAATTAGAGCCGGCGCGCAAAAAAGCCGAAATGATGGGTATCAAGGAAATCTATATCGAGGACCTGCGCGAAACCTTTGTTAAAGATTATGTTTTCCCGATGTTTCGGGCCAACGCCCTTTATGAAGGCACCTATATGCTGGGCACATCCATTGCGCGCCCGCTAATTGCCAAACGGCAAATTGAAATTGCGCGGGAAGTCGGCGCCGATGCGGTCAGCCATGGTGCCACCGGCAAAGGGAATGATCAGGTACGGTTTGAACTGGGTTATTATGCCTGCAACCCCGACATCAAAATTATTGCGCCGTGGCGTGAATGGGACCTGATTTCACGCACCGACCTGATTAATTATGCCGAAAAAAACCAGATACCGGTACCGAAGGACAAGCGTGGCGAAGCCCCGTTTTCCCAAGATGCCAACCTTTTGCATATTTCCAGCGAGGGCAAAATATTAGAAGACCCGTGGAACGAACCGGATTTTGATTTAATCCTTTCGCGCATGGTAACGCCCGAAAACGCGCCCGATAAGGCGGAAGAAATTACAATTGATTTCGCTGCCGGTGACCCGGTTGCAATTAACGGTAAAAAATTATCACCTGCCAACTTGCTCGCCAAACTAAACGAACTGGGCGGCAGAAACGGTATTGGTTGCATTGATATTGTGGAAAACCGTTTCGTCGGGATGAAATCGCGCGGGGTTTACGAAACCCCCGGCGGCACCATCTTGCTGGCCATGCGCCGGGCAATGGAAAGCATCACGCTTGACCGTGGTGCGGCCCACGCCAAAGATGAAATGATGCCCAGATACGCCGAAATGGTTTACAACGGTTTTTGGTTCGCGCCTGAACGCGAAATGATGCAAGCGGCAATCGATAAGGCATCCATGCCGGTTAGCGGCACCGTGCGGGCCAAACTTTACAAAGGCAACGTAATTATTACCGGGCGCAAATCACCCAATTCACTTTATGATGAAGCGACCGTTACCTTTGAAGAAGGCGGAACGTACGACCAAAAAGACGCGGGCGGATTTATTAAATTAAATGCGCTGCGTTTGCGGATGAACGCAAAAATTCACGGCAATAAATAAAAAAATTATTGCTACAAAAAATTAAACCGGAAGCATTTATTTGTTTCCGGTTTTTTTGTGGCTTGATTTTTAAAAATTACCCTATCCGTTCTGCCAACGGTTTGCCCACGGCCCAACACCAGACCGCCACCGGCAAAAAACCGATTTCATGCTCACCGACAAAACGTTTGCCCGGAATGGTTCGGGTCAAAACTTTTGACGGGGTCTGGGGGTTGGTTTGATCCATGAATGCGGTCATGTCGGCAAGAATTTTTTGCGGCAACGCCAATGCCCTGTCGGACCAGTCTATTTCGATGCATTTGACCGGGCGGGTGCCTTTTTCCGGCATTTCCACCAACGATACGTGGCGGTTTGAATTGCCCGATTTCCATTCGGCGTAAAAAAGCCTGGATAGGCTTTTGCTGTGAACGAACTGGCTGATGACCGCATTTTCAGCCATGCGCGCGCTAATGGGGTCGCTTATTTTACTGGGACCAAAAAGTGCTACGCGGTGTGATGGGTTTATCAAATAAACCTTAAACTGGGTCTGGCGGGCAAACTTTTTTGCCTGCCCATCAATGCGCCAAACCCGCCTGATTAAAAAAGCGGCTTCAAGGTAATCCAGATATTTGCGAATTGTGTTTTTTGCGATGGCAAATTCTTTTGCCAGCGTTTCAATTGAATAGCTGGTGGCAAGACCGTGGACCAGATGGGCATAAAGGCGTGAAAGTTCGCCCACATCGCCAACCCCATAAACCCCCGGGCTCCCGCGCATAATGCTTTGGCTGGTAATTTCCGCCATATCAACGCGCTGGGGGCCCAAACCCATGACCGCATCGGTGAAACCGCCCCATGCAAGATAATCAGTGAATGCGCTGTTCAACGCTTCGCTGTCGTGCAGTTTTCCATAAGCGTCAAAAATTTTGCTTTTAAGATTTTGAAACTGGATGAATTCGGCAAATGTAACTGGCGGCAAAATAATGCTGGAAAAATATCCGCCCGATGCTTTTTCCACGTCGCGCCCTGCGGTTTGGTTGCCACTAAAGCGCGGGGCCATAATTGATGAAGCAATAATGCGCCAATCAGGGTTGGTGGTGGCGAGGTTTTTAATTTGCTCTTCCCAATCATCCAGCACATGGACACCATCAAGAATTATGAAGTATCCGCCCGCCCCATCATTATTTGCGGCCGCCACATAACCTTTGGCTATTTCGCCCAAATCACCATTTATGTGACACGGAATATCCAAAGATATTTTGACAACCCGCCCCGGGCTTACCCCCCTGGACAGTAGTTTTTGGATAAATTGGTGCAACAAAACGGTCTTTCCCGCGCCCGATGGGCCCACAACAAGTGTCGGCAGAACCGAGGAATCATTGCCTGATTGCAACAATGCTTCTAGGTCCGCAATAAACGGCCTTGGGCTTAGCCGGCGAAAACGGTCATCAATTGCGCCTGTGCGCCACCACGGATTGTTTGCAATGGCGCTTTGGTTCTGGTCAAATTCGAGCATTGTTTGAGCACCTAGTAAAAAAAACGATCGCGGACATTGTTGCCAATGCGTTTTGTACGGCTACCTTTGAAAACAACCATAGAAGTACAATTTAGTATATTTTACAAATTAAGATCATTTATTTGATTTAAAAATTATCATCCATTATATTTAAGATCAATTAAATTATCTTAAATATAATATGCTTTGTTGGCTCAACGGTTACAATAAATAAATGGCAGATTTCTGCCGCAAATTACCTATTAAATATTGCTGGAGGGTATCTTGATAAGTGTTCTTTTTGTCTGTCTTGGCAATATCTGCCGCTCCCCCACCGCCGAGGGAGTGTTTCGGGCCATGGTCGAAGATGCCGGTCTTTCCGGCCAAATAAAAATAGATTCAGCCGGAACCGCCGCCTATCACGTGGGCGAACCACCTGACCGCCGGGCCATGGCCGAGGCCAAAAGCCGGGGCATAGACATAAGTTCCTTGCGCGGACGCCAGGCCACAAGGGCCGATTTCGAACGTTTCGATTACGTATTAGCCATGGATAGCGAAAATTACCACAACCTTAGGGCCATATGCCCAAAGGGGCAGGAAAATAAACTGGCAATGTTTTTGGATTTTGCAAAGGGGCTAAATATTCGCGATGTTCCCGACCCCTATTATGAAGGCGGGTTTGGTTCTGTTTATGAAATGATTGAAAATGCCGCGGGCGGCCTGTTGGATGAGATAAAATCAAAACACCTTGGCTAGCTCGGCCGATATTTAAGGAACCAACACATTGGGCGTGCCTGAACAGAAAATTGAACAAAAAATTGAAAAAATTACCAACCGCCAAGTCAGCGCCATCCGCCCTTTAAGCGGTGGCTGTGTGGGTGATGTTTATAGGGTGGTTATGCAATCGGGTCCGGACTTGGTTGCCAAAGTGGGTGATGGGCAAAGCGGGTTGGCGGTTGAAGGAGCATCGCTTGAATACCTAAAAAACCTTTCAGACCTTCCGGTGCCGGAAGTTTTGTTTAGTGATGATAATTTAT
>Ga0224506_10002558_pt1 | contig 12310 bp, 12 predicted proteins | sample SF_Jan12_sed_USG_2_FD_169108 | JGI IMG/M metagenome (GOLD analysis project Ga0224506, IMG submission 169108) | Sediment microbial communities from San Francisco Bay, California, United States - SF_Jan12_sed_USGS_8_1 | ecosystem: Environmental > Aquatic > Marine > Sediment | place: USA...
AACCGGGTTTTATGGATATTGATTCGCTCTACATTGATAAAGTTGGATTTTGGTCTGCACATAACAGCCCGGTGAAAGATGCCGTTATACCCCAGAGTTACCTGGTCATACCTCCTACGGCAGACATGCCAAACCAGCAACTGAATGTCGTGCTCAAGAATATCGGTCAGTCTGACGTTGTCTTATATGATCCTTCAGCCACTACCAAGAAGATAACATCACCCAGCTATCTATTGTTAGATGAAAATATGGAGCCGGTTTCGTTTGGCTACCTGAGCCCACCCGATGCATGGGATGGTTTACTGGCAAAGGGGGCGTCGCTGACGGTAAGTAAAGCAATAAGCCAGGATACTCACGGCGCCACGATTCATGCCTTCGTTACATTCTACAAAGCACCGGCGGCGCCCTGAAGGAGGTGATTCGGTATCGCGGTTAATGCGTCTCCGACTCATCATTCGGTTGCCTGGGATAGTGCAGCGGCCGGGCATTGGTGGCTTTGCTGAGTTCAGTCAGGGCTTGCCGGCTGCCGGTATCCTGCCAAAGCTCAAACGCCAGAATGGGGGCAAGTTGCGGCGCATGGTCGCTGATGCCACGCATGGCCTGCAGGGTGTCCATGATATGCACAAACCGGCTGGCGAGACCGATGAATAGCTGGCTGAGGGTTTGCTGGGTGGCATCGGCGGCGGTATGGTAGGCGCTGCGGCCAAGATTGACATAGTAACTGACCCTGACTCGACGCCGTGTGGCTCGTTCAGGGAACAGGCCGCTATATAGCAGGCACTGGTCGCCCACGTCCCGCATGCGTTCCTGACGTAGCTGGCCACGGGTGTTGGCCCCTTCCAGGTAATCCAGCGCCAGTACACTGGCTGCCATCTCGGGTTTGTCGGTATAGCGCATCAACATGAAGACCAGATAGCTTTCCAGATCCTCATCCAGTTGTACGCCAGCGTTGTGCTGGGCCTCACTTACCAGTGTATGCCACTCATGGGTGGAGTGGCTGCTCAGGATGCGGTTTGTCATCACGTCACCTTGTGTTGTCCCTTTCAAGAGACATCGTCCTAAGCTTGGTATAACTTTAGAATCCGCACAAGGTCATTTTCCTGCCCAAAACCCCACACTCCCCGCTATAATACGGCACCTTTTTTGTACAAAATGAATGAATTACCAAGGAAAACCGGCCTGTCCATGTCTGATTTGACCCAATACTCGCCTGATCCGGCGAAGAGTTTTCAGGATCTGATTCTTGTTTTACAACAATACTGGGCTGCCCAGGGCTGTGTGGTGTTACAACCCTATGATATGGAAATGGGTGCAGGTACTTTCCATTCGGCCACTTTCCTGCGGTCGGTCGGCCCGGAGCCATGGAGCGCCGCCTATGTACAACCCTCGCGCCGTCCCACCGATGGCCGTTATGGCGAGAATCCCAACCGCCTGCAGCATTATTACCAGTTCCAGGTGGTGATCAAGCCATCCCCCCTGAATATCCAGGAGCTGTATCTTGGCTCCCTTAATATGCTCGGCATCGACCCGCTGGTGCACGATATCCGATTTGTGGAAGACAACTGGGAATCCCCCACTCTGGGAGCCTGGGGACTGGGTTGGGAGATCTGGCTGAACGGCATGGAAGTCACCCAGTTTACCTATTTTCAGCAGGTCGGCGGCCTGGACTGTAAACCCGTCACCGGTGAGATCACCTACGGCCTGGAGCGTATCGCCATGTACCTGCAGGGGGTGGAGAGTTTGTTTGATATTGTCTGGACAGATGGCCCGTTAGGCAAGGTGACCTATGGTGATGTGTTCCATCAAAATGAAGTCGAGCAATCGGCCTATAACTTTGAGCATGCCAATGTCGAGGCCATGTTCAAGCTGTTTGACCTCTGTGAAAGCGAGAGCCAGAAACTGATTGCGGCGGGCCTGCCCCTGCCGGCCTATGAGCAGGTCTTAAAAGCCTCGCACGCGTTTAATCTGCTGGATGCACGTCATGCCATCTCGGTGACAGAGCGACAACGCTATATCCTGCGGGTGCGTGCCCTGTCGCGCGCCGTGGCCGAAGCCTACTATGCGGCGCGGGAAAAACTCGGCTTCCCCATGTGTCACAGCGTCATGGGGGGTACAAAATGAAGCAGCGTGATTTATTGATTGAGATTGGCACCGAAGAGCTGCCACCCAAGGCACTGAAAAAACTTGCCACGGCCTTTAGCAATGAAACCCGTGACGGTCTGAGCAAGGTCGATCTGAAATTTAAGGAGATCAAGAGCTATGCCGCACCCCGTCGCCTGGCCTTACTGATCACTGCGCTGGATGAGGCCCAACAGGATAAAACCGTGGAGCGGCATGGCCCGGCCGTACAGGCCGCCTTCGATGCCGAGGGTAAACCCAGCAAGGCGGCGGAAGGTTTTGCACGCTCTGTCGGTGTCAGTGTTGATGCCCTGCAAACCAGAGACGGTAAACTGTTCTTTGCCAAAAGTGAGCAGGGACAGCCCACGGCACAGCTGATTCCCGCAATCGTACAAACCGCGCTGGATAAATTGCCGATACCCAAACGCATGCGCTGGGGTGATCTGGATGCCCAGTTCGTTCGGCCGGTACAGTGGGTTGTGCTGTTATTCGGTGACGAGATTATTAATGCAGAGATTCTGGCGGTGAAGAGTGGCCGTGAGAGTCGTGGCCATCGTTTCCACCATCCGGACACTATATATATTCCCAAGCCATCTGAATACGAAGTGCTGCTGGAAAGTGAGGGCAAGGTGATTGCCGATTTTACCCGGCGTCGCGACACGGTACGTGCCCGGGTCGAGGAAGTGGCGGCCAAATCCGGGGGTATTGCGGTCATCGACGAGGCGCTGCTGGATGAGGTGACCTCCATGGTGGAATGGCCGGTACCCGTGCTGGGCAAGTTCGAAGAGCGATTCCTGGATGTACCGCAGGAAGCGCTGATCTCGACCATGAAGGCCAACCAGAAATATTTTCACCTGATCGACAAGCAGGGCAATTTGCTGCCTTATTTCATTACCATCAGCAATATCGACAGTAAAGACATTGCCCAGGTGCGGGCAGGGAATGAGCGTGTCATCCGACCACGTTTTGCCGATGCAGAATTTTTCTGGAACCAGGATCGTAAACATAAGCTGGAAGACCATATCGAGTCTCTTAAGCGCGTAGTGTTCCAAAAAGAACTGGGCACCCTGCATGAAAAGTCACAACGCGTCAGTCAGCTGGCCGGTGAACTCGCCAGACAACTGGGCAGTGATCGGCAACAGGCACAACGTGCAGCCTTGCTGTCACGCTGTGACCTGATGAGTGAAATGGTGCTGGAGTTTCCGGAACTGCAGGGCATCATGGGCCGGTACTATGCTGCGCACGACAAGGAGCCCGGCGACATCGCCCAGGCACTGGACGAATTTTACATGCCACGCTTTGCCGGTGATGAGCTGCCCAAAACTCAAACCGGTCAGGCCCTCGCCCTCGCAGAACGTATCGATACCCTGGTGGGTATCTTCGGCATTGGCCAGCCACCGACCGGCTCAAAAGATCCCTTTGCACTGCGGCGTGCCGCCCTGGGGGTATTGCGCATTATGATCGAGTGCCATTTGGATCTGGATATAAAGGCACAAATCGATCAGGCCGTGGCCTTGCTAAAGGGTAAATTGACAGCCAAAGACACCGCTTCACAGGTATTTGCCTTTTTAATGGAGCGGTTGCGTGCCTACTATCAGGATCAGGGTGTGGCACATGATACCTTTGAGGCCGTACTGGAGGTCACACCCGCCAAGCCCATGGATTTTCATGACCGCATACAGGCGGTTAGCGCATTTCGTCAGATGGCTGAGGCCGAAAGCCTGGCCGCGGCCAACAAGCGTATCTCCAACATCCTGAAAAAGGCCGAGGTGAAAATCCCGACCAAATACAAAGGCAGTCTTTTGCAGGATAAGGAAGAAAAGGAACTGGCCAGACAACTAGCCGCAGTGAGCAAAACGGTTGAGCCACTGTTGGCCAAGCATGATTATGAAAATGCCATGAAGGCCATGGCCGGTTTGCGTGATGTGGTGGATGCCTTCTTTGATAAAGTCATGGTTATGGCAGAAGACGCGAAACTCCGTGATAACCGTCTGGCGCTGTTGCACCAGCTGCGTAACCTGTTTCTAGGTGTGGCGGATATCTCGGTGCTACAGCAATAAGATTGGGAACCATAACACAAAGGCCGCAGAGACACAGAGAGTGCACAGAAAATATACTTGGATTTGCCTGGCGCCTTTCTGGTAAAGGGTTTGGAGTTTTGAGGTAATGAGATGAACAAAGATTCCTACGATGACATGCTGGCTGCCGTACAGGCCTTTCATGACAAGCATGATTTTAAAAATACCGGCGGTGAGGAATTGACTTATCGTGTTGCCCTGATGTCTGAAGAGTTGGGTGAGATTGCCGAGGCAGTAACCAAGGGCAAGGACACGGCAGAGCTGGCGGAAGAAGTGGCTGACTTATATATACTATTACTCGGTACGGCAATAGCTGCTGACTTTGACCTGCGGCAGGCCTTCTGGGACAAAATGGACAAGATCATGCAACGAGATTCCAGGATGATTAATGGCCGGATACGTGTTTCGGAATTTCGAGAATAATAATTAATAAAATGATGCTTAAGGATGTCCTTGCACCAGAAAAAAATACGGGTGTTTACTTGGTGTCTTGACGTCTTGGTGGTAAAAAGAATGATATGAAACTTATTATCCTCGACAGAGACGGTGTCATTAACGAAGACTCCGATAATTACATAAAATCACCTGAGGAATTTATTCCCCTACCCGGCAGTCTGGAGGCCATTGCCCGCCTCCACCGAGCCGGATATGCCATTGCAGTGGCCACCAATCAGTCGGGTATTGCGCGGGGTTATTTTGATATCGATACCCTGAATCGTATGCATGAAAAACTGAGCCAGTTATTGCTGGCGCTTGGGGGAAATATTGATGGTTTCTTTTACTGCCCACATGGCCCGGAGGATGGTTGTGAGTGCCGTAAACCCAAACCGGGTTTATTACTCGACATCAAGGTACGCTTTAACACCATAATGCAGGATGTGCCCTTTGTTGGTGATTCACTAAGTGACCTGAACGCGGCCAGAGCAGTTGGCGCCAAACCTGTTTTGCTAAAGTCCGGTAAGGGCGAACGAACCCTTGCCAAAGGGGAGGGCCTGGATGGGGTGCCGGTGTATGATGATTTATCTGCATTTGTCGAAGCTTTACTAAAACAAGATCAACAATAAAGAGGTTAGCATGCCCTTTTTGCGTTCCCTGCTTTTCAGTATTGTTATGATTGTTGTCACCATTGTGATTTCCACCCTGGGTATTCTTGGCCTGCCGTTCCCCTTTAAGTTTCGCTGGCACATTATACGCTTATGGTCGGTAATCAATCTTCGGGCTATCAAGGTTATTTGCGGTATTGATTATGAGTTGATCGGCAAGGAAAACATACCCAAGGAAACGGCCATTATATTTTCCAAACACCAGTCCACCTGGGAGACCTTTGCCCTGCAACATTTTTTCCCTCCGCAGGTTTATGTCATTAAACGTGAACTGTTATGGATCCCTTTTTTTGGTTGGGGTATTGCGGTACTTAACCCGATTGCCATTAATCGTTCATCCGGCAAATCCGCGATTAAGCAGGTGGTGGAAAAAGGGACGGCACGCTTAAAAAAAGGGGAGTGGGTTGTCATCTTTCCTGAAGGAACGCGAGTTCGTCCTGGCGAAAAAAAACGTTACAAGGCAGGTGGTGCCATACTTGCAGCGGAAAGCGGATTCCCCATAGTTCCTGTAGCACATAATGCCGGCCAATTCTGGCAAAAAGGTCAATTTATCAAGCAACCTGGTACGATTAAAGTGGTTATTGGTCCGGTTATTCAGGCAAAAGGACGTAAGCCGGACGAGATCTTGAAAGATGTAGAAAACTGGATAGAATCCACTATGGAAAGCATAACTATACAATAAACATGTGTTTGTATATGTGATCTATTTCTCCCCTTCATTTCCTAGACAGAATCAATATTCACTGCTAAAACTCTACAGACAACAGTTGTCAGTACTTTACTGTTTGATATTTTGACGATATAAAAAATAGACAGGAGCTTAACCGTATGAAGAAAATTATTCTTTCCGCTTTGGTTGGTATTATGTACGCCGGGTCTGCATCAGCCGCACCTAATAACGTAGGTTGTGGCTGGGGCTCTATGATTTTTGAAGGTGACAGTGGTGTTATGATGCAGTCTCTGGCTGCCTCTACTAACGGCATCTCTGGTAACCAGACCTTTGGTATCACTTCCGGTACAGCCGGTTGTGCCGCTGACGGTGTAGTTCAGAAATATGCTGCTGCTGATGCTTTCATGGGTGCAAATGTTGATAAAGTTGCACGTGATATGTCAGTTGGTGGTGGCGAAGCCCTTGCTGCTCTGGCTGATGTTATGGGTATCAAGGAAGCAGACAAGGCTCGTTTCTTTGAAGTAGCGAAAGCTAACTTTGACGCCATTGTTACCTCAGACAGCATTACTTCTTCTGAAGTCATGATCAATCTGGGTAAGGTTATGGCTAATGACGAGAAACTGGCTGTTTACACTGCTTAATATCCGGTAATTGTTGTATTAACACCCGGTTGGGCATGGCCCCGCCGGGTGTTATTTTGTCAAGACATAGTCAATATAAAAATACAAGATGAATTATGTTGCGTAAATTATTTGTGGGTTGTGTTTTTTTATCGGTTTGTTTATCAGGTAATGCAAATACAATACAGAATGCCTATCTTGATCAGCTTGTCGCAAGGGCAAAAGAGCTCAGGCTTGCTGAAAACACGGAGTGGCTTAATCTGGTTCATTATCAGTCTAACCTGTTTTCCGGGTATAGCAGCGAAATAATTTCCAAAGAATTTTTTTATGCGCCGGATGGCATGACAAATCCGGAGTCTGAGTTATATGCCACACTGGCCAGTTTTTTTTCCAAGGTAAAAGCGAGCGGCGAAAAACAACATCCGCAATGCAGACATATTGCCAGATATCACTGGTTGAAAAAAAAACTTGATTTTGATTTAAAAAAGTTACCCAAAAAGTCATGCAAATTATTTCAGCAATGGTATGACACCATTTCACCTGGCAAACTTGTTTTGATTTTTCCGGCGGGAACAGACAATAGCCCATCATCCATGTTTGGTCATACGCTGTTTCGGGTCGACAAGAAAGGTAAACCGGAAAATACACATCTGACATCCTTTTCGATTAATTTTGCGGCTGAAACGAATGAACCCAATGGCGTTGTGTTTGCCTTTAAAGGCATCATGGGCGGCTATCCCGGGCGCTATGCCGTTATTCCATATTATGAAAAGGTAATTCAATATAATGATATGGAGCATCGTGATATCTGGGAATATGAACTTAACCTGACCGAGGAAGAAATCACCCGCCTGATGTACCATTCCTGGGAACTGGTTAAGACAGATTTTGCCTACTATTTTTTTCTTGAGAATTGCTCATATCAGTTATTAGCGCTGCTGGATGTTGCCCGGCCCGGGCATGATTTCAAGGGGCAGTTTTCCGTGTGGGCAATTCCCAGTGATACAGTGGCGGTTATACTGCAAGACAAAGAAATACTTAGCAAGGCCGTATTCCGTCCCTCGGCCCGAAGCAAGCTGAAACATCAGTTGCGAAATCTCAGTAGCGATGAACAGGATCTTGTCGAAGCCCTGGCATACGATGAAATTGCGCTGGATGATGAGGCGCTGCTGTCATTATCGGAAAATCGACGTGCCCTGGTGCTTATAACCGCCTACGATTATCTTGTTTATGCTCATTCACGTGGCGGCTTTCAACGCAAGGATACACTCAAGCGTACATTAAACCTGTTGCGGGCACGCAATAAAATACCTAACACGACTAATTTTGATCCTGTACCGACACCCGCGATCCGTTTTGATCAGGGCCACGGTACCACGCGCGTCTCGATTGGTGGTGGCAATGTAAAACAGGATGAGGAACTGAAAGGGCTCAATTTTGCGGAACTCAAATTTCGGCCGGCTTATCACAATCTGTTGGATAATCAGGCAGGCTATACAGCAGGTGCCCAGATCAACTTCTTTGACTTTAACCTACGCTATTATGAAAAAGAGGAAAAACTGCGCTTACATGAGTGGATGATTATTGACATCTATTCTCTTTCTCCACGCGACAGGTTTTTTAAACCACTGTCCTGGAAAGTCCAAACCGGATTTGTGCGCCGTCCGATTGGTGAAAATTTCGAGAAAAAAATGGTGTATTCAGTACACGGTGGTTTTGGTCTGAACTATGGTTTAAGCAAAGATTTCCATACATTTTTGATGCTGGATATGACCGTTCTTATGCATGACGAGCTGGAGAATAAAGCCGCATTTGCCGCTGGCCCCAGCCTGGGGGTGATGTGGCGCGTTACCAATTGGTGGAGTATGTGGCTGAGTGGCAGTGTGCAGCGCTATGACAGTTCGCTTGATTTGACCTATGTTGATTATCGTATGGAACATAATTTTGTCATGACAACCAATACAGCACTACGCCTGAGTGCTGTGGAAACAGGTGATAATGAAAATTCTGAAAAAGAACTCAAGGCAAGCCTGAACTGGTTCTTCTAATGAAACCACTGGCCATTCTTTTCATTACCCTGCTGTCTTGCGCCTGTTCAGGCATGATCTTTCAACCACAAAAAACAAATTTTCTGAATGTAAAAAAGGCCGAGCAGGTTCTGGATCTGAAATTTGAAGACGTCTTTTTTGAAAGTAATGATGGAACGCAGTTACACGGCTGGTTTTTACCAAACAGGGCAAAAAAGAAAAAAGGAACTGTGATGTACCTGCATGGTAACGCACAAAACGTCAGTGCCCATGTACGTTTTGTCTGGTGGCTGCCACATAATGGATATGATGTGTTTATTTTTGACTATCGTGGCTATGGTCGCTCGGCAGGAGAAGCGGAGCTGGATGGGGTTCATCTGGATGTACAAAGTGCCATGCGCGTGCTGCTGGCGCGCAAGGATACTCACCCACACAATCTGGTGCTGTATGGACATAGCCTGGGTGGCGCACTGGCGATTACCGGGCTTGCAGAGTCACCGTACCGCAAACATTTTAAACTGTTAATCGTTGAGAATTCGTTTACCAGTTATCGAACAGCGGCCAGAGAGATACTGAGCAACTTCTGGTTGACCTGGGCATTTCAATACCCCTTGTCGTGGACCATACGGGATGACTACAAACCGCTTGAAGCCATTCACAAAATCAGCCCCATTCCCCTGTTATTGATCCACGGTGAACAGGACCGTGTGATTCAGCATTATCACAGCGCAGAACTGTTTGCCGCTGCCGGTGAGCCAAAAGCGTACTGGCTGATCGCAGGCGCCACTCACAACGCCATGGAGAACGAACTGCAGCGCCGGCGGCTGCTGAAATACATGGACGAGATCCTCAAATAAATCCTCATTTATAACGTCAGTCGCTCATATTCTGAGCAGAAAATCGGTATATCATGATATACTAATAATCTTCACGGCCATGACCACAGGGTCCACGACGCGGTCCGCAGGTGAGCAAAACCGATTATGAAATCAACAAGTTAGAGGTATTTATGCAAGACGGTAGAACGACCATTACCCAGTTTATTATCGAAGAACAGCGTCACATAGCCGGGGCGACCGGTGATTTCACCTCCCTGCTGAATGACGTGGTTACCGCCTGTAAGGTCATTTCTAATATGGTTAACCATGGTGCCCTGGTGGGCGTGCTGGGTGCGGCCGGGACCGAAAATGTGCAGGGCGAAGACCAGAAGAAACTGGATGTCATCTCGAATGAAGTGTTTCTCAAATCCAACGAATGGGCCGGTCACCTGGCGGCCATGGCCTCGGAAGAAATGGAAGATATCTACCACATTCCCGATCTGAACCCGCGCGGTAAATACCTGCTGACCTTCGATCCACTGGACGGTTCATCCAATATCGATGTGAACGTGTCGGTCGGTACCATTTTTTCCATCCTGCGCTGCAAGGGTGACTGTGAAAATCCCACCAGGGACGACTTCCTGCAGGCCGGTACCGAGCAGGTCTGCGCCGGCTATGCCCTGTACGGCCCATCCAGCATGATGGTGATCACCACCGGCAAGGGTGTAAACGGTTTTACCCTCGATCAGAATATCGGTGAGTTCATCCTTACCCATCCGGACATGACCATCCCGCAAGAGACTCAGGAATTTGCCATAAATGCCTCTAACGGTCGTTTCTGGGAAGCGCCGGTCAAACGCTACGTGGATGAGTGCCTGCAGGGCAGCGAAGGCCCTCGCGGTAAGGACTTCAACATGCGCTGGATCGCCTCCATGGTGGCGGAAGTGCACCGTATCCTGACCCGTGGCGGCATATTCATGTATCCCCTCGATGAGAAAATGAAGGCCAGCGGCCTGCAGGGTAAACTGCGCCTGCTGTATGAGGCCAACCCGATGTCTTTTATTATTGAACAGGCAGGTGGCATGAGCACCACCGGGCGTGAACGTATCCTGGATATCCAGCCTCATGATTTGCACCAGCGGGTGCCAGTGGTGCTGGGCTCCAGGGCAGAGGTGGAACGCATCACTGCCTATCACAATGACCAGGAAAAAGAGGCGAATGCCGCCTGAGTGATTAAAGCCATTAAACAAAAGCCCGGTACTTGACCGGGCTTTTTTTATGCGGATTGAGATATCTGCTGATGGCCGTTCTGTAACAGTCGCTTCACTTTGTGAATTAGCGGGGCATGACGGAATGGCTTGGCCAGATAATCACTGACACCGGATTCGACCGCATCGCGGACATTATCCGCCGAAACATCCGAGGTGAGCATTAAAAAGGGGATGTGCTGCAGCTTCTCGTCAGCCCGCATCGCCTTGAGCAGGTCGATGCCCTCCATTTCCGGCATGTGCCAGTCACTTAGTACAAGGTCATAGGGTTTTTTGTGTAATTCTTCTAAAGCGGATTTTCCATTATCGGCTTCAGTGACATCGGTGATGCCCATGGTGCGCAGGGCAATCAGGACAAAATTCCGAACAAAAATTGCATCTTCAACGACCAGTACGGTAGGTGACTTTGTCTTGTCGTTCATCACGGACACCATAATGTATAAATTTATCTATGATTATAGATATCGGCATGTGAACTTATTGTTAAAGATTGAAAAAGATCTGAATTGCAAAAAATTGTTACATCGAATAATTTTATAAACTTGTAGATTTTTTATTTTTTACCAAGCAACTGTTCAACTTTTGCAATCAACGGATCATTACGAAAGGGTTTGCTGAGATAGCCATTGACGCCAAGATCGGCGGCTATTTTTACATTCTCGGCATCCACATCGGAAGTTAATAATAAAAAGGGGATTTTGCACATGCGCTCATCGGACTTCACTTCACGCAATAATTCAATACCATCCATTTCCGGCATATGCAGATCGCTGATGATCAGATCGTAATGGCCGGTTTGCAGGGCCGCCATGGCTTGCCTTCCGTCCACGGCCTCTTTAACCTGTGTGATACCGACCAGCTCAAGTCCTTTTTTAACAAGATTTCTGATAAAGGCGGCATCATCTGCGACCAAAACCCTTTTATCCTTGAAGTTGGCAATACTCATATTGGCGGATCCTCGTGAGTGTGGGTTAAGTATCGGCATATGTGTGGATATGTTGATGCCTGAGAAGCAAAATATATTTCAGTGCTCCACCAGGGAATACAATAAATAAAACAAGGAAATCAATATGATACAGAAATATTGTGACTGGCTGTTGGAAAATCACAAACGCGTACTGCTACTGGTACTGGTGGGCACCATTATGCTGGCCGCCGGTGCGCGGCAACTGAGTTTTACCAATGATTTCCGCATCTACTTTAGCAAGGATAACCCTCAACTCGAGGCGCTGGAACAAATGGAGGCCATTTTTGGCAAGCAGGAGGCCGTTACCTTCTTTATCACGCCAAAATCAGGTGATCTGTTTAGTCGGCAGCACCTCTCACTATTGCAAGAACTCACCGAGGCGGCATGGGATCTGCCGTATGTCAGCCGCGTAAACTCCCTGACCAATTACCAGCATACCGAGGTACAGGGCGACGACCTCAGCACCGATTATCTGTTACGCGATCGGGCGATGCTGGATGATGCAAAAATCACCATGATCAAGCGGGTGGCCCTGCATGAACCAAGCTTGCTGAATTATGTAATTTCCAAAGACGGCAGGGCCACCGGTCTGGTGGCACGCCTGCGTCTGCCGGAAAACAAGCAAAAGGCGCCCGATGAGG
>Ga0224506_10002559_pt1 | contig 12308 bp, 8 predicted proteins | sample SF_Jan12_sed_USG_2_FD_169108 | JGI IMG/M metagenome (GOLD analysis project Ga0224506, IMG submission 169108) | Sediment microbial communities from San Francisco Bay, California, United States - SF_Jan12_sed_USGS_8_1 | ecosystem: Environmental > Aquatic > Marine > Sediment | place: USA...
TTATGGTTGCCGCAGAAGGTGAGTGAAATGACTAAGCAGAGAGGGACTAAATGAATAATTATCCACCCGATATTCAGCCAGCTAAGATTCGAGTCCTGATAGTAGATGATGCCCCGGATATTCTGAGTGCGCTGAGCACCGTGCTTGAGCTGGAAGAAATCTACCAGTTGAAGACTGCATCAACTGCAGAGGCAGCGCAGCAGGCTGCTGCTGATTTTCACCCCGATATTGCTCTGATCGATGTCAAACTGGGCCAGGACAATGGCCTGGATCTTATCCCAATATTCAAAAAAGCATTACCGGATATTGTCTGTATTGTGATGACTGCCTATCGGGATGCGGAGCATGCAGTGAAAGCAATTCATACCGGAGCGGACGACTACCTGTACAAACCGCTGGAACCGTCGGAACTGTTGAAGAGTCTGAAGCGTTTTAATAATCAACAGCGCCTCAAACGCGAAAAACTGGAAATCGAACGCCGTTTTCGGGCAGTGTTTGATCAGGCCTTCCAGCTGTTGTTTCTGCTGGAAGTAGATGGGAGGATTGTCGATATCAACCAGACTGTGAGGGATATGATGGCCGGCACAGAACAAACAGATATCGGACAATATATCTGGGAAGTACCACTGTGGACAGACAATTCTGAACAGCGGGAGCTACTGCGTGAAGCAGTTGCCAGGGTGGCTGCAGGAGGTTTTGACAGGCTGGAACTGGGGATTGAAAATCATCATGACGGGGAATTGACCCTGGATGTCTCTCTAAAACCGATAATAGATGAGCAGGGCAGTGTCGCTCAGATTCTTTGTGAAGCGCGGGATATTACCGAGCGTAAGCGGGCCGAAACCAGGATCGCGCACATGGCATTCCACGATGCTCTAACCGGTTTACCCAACCGATATCTACTGCGAGATCGTCTCCATCAGGAAATTGCTGTTGCCAAACGTCATCAGAAGTTTGGGGCTCTACTATTCCTCGACCTTGATCGCTTCAAAGAAATTAACGACACTCTGGGGCATGCCGCAGGTGATGAACTGCTCCGTCAGACTGCTGAGCGTCTACTAAATTCGGTACGGGAGGTGGATACTGTAGCACGCATGGGTGGGGATGAATTCGTCGTAATGATGCCGAATTTAAATGCTGAAAAACAACAGACTGCATCTGAACAGGTCGGGATGATGGTGGATAGAATTCATCGGTCATTGGCGATGCCCTATGAGCTTGAGGGGAAAAGCCTGAGGGTGACATCCAGCATAGGTGTAACGTTATTCTCTAACAGGATGACAACCGTCGATGAACTACTCAAACAGGCTGATAGTGCCATGTATAGCTCCAAGAGCGAGGGGCGTAATAAAGTAAATTACTTTGTTGTATAAAGTGGAAAACCTTTTTTTGCTGACTGGGCCGGTATCGGGGAAGTGGCAAAGAGATCGGTCGGCCTACTATTTATACAATCCCTTTTTATGTTTCGACTGCAAAATAGCCGATTCAATTGCCGCATATAAACTGCCGGGGTCGGCACTACCGCTGCCCGCAAGCTCTAGAGCGGTACCGTGATCGACCGAGGTTCTAATAATCGGTAAACCAAGGGTTGTATTGATCGCGCGGTGGAAGCCTGCGTGTTTCAGTACCGGTAAACCCTGGTCGTGGTACATCGCCAGTACTACGTCGGCATCGCTTAACGCACGTGGCGTGAACAGAGTATCAGCAGGATAGGGGCCGCTGATATTGAGACCTTGCTGTTTTAGGTAATCGATAGCAGGTTCGATAATTTCTATTTCTTCGCGACCGAGGTAACCACCTTCTCCAGCATGCGGATTAAGACCACAAACCTTTATATGCGGTTTTTCCAGGCCAAAGCGCTGGCGTAAATCATTGTCGATTATACTCGCGATACTGCTTATTAAGTCCTTGTTAATACTATCTGCTACCTCGCGTAGCGGTAGGTGGGTAGTGACTAGTGCCACTCTAAGCTGGTCGGCAGCAAGTAACATAACCGGATTCTCGACACCACAAAGATCGGCTAAATACTCGGTGTGACCGGTAAATGTAACCCCCGCTCTGTTGATAATATCTTTCTGAATCGGTGCGGTCACCATGGCGTCGAATTCATTCTCCAGGCAGCCCTGGCAGGCGCGTTGCAACGTATTCAGTACATACGTTGCATTGGCTGGATCGAGTTTGCCAGCTTCGCTGTTTTTAGAAAGCGGTATATGTAATATTTCGATCTGAGTGTCACCGGAGGACCGCTGCCCGGTCTGGTAGGGTATAAATTGCAGGTGTGAACCAAGCGAGTCTGCGCGCGATTCGATTAGATCCCGATCGCCAATGACGACTAGACGGGCATTGAATCGCCCGGGATTGAGGCCGACGATTATATCTGGACCGATCCCTGCCGGCTCGCCAGAGGTAATCGCGATAGGATTTTCCCGCTCAGGCATCCAGAAGTACGACGTAGGCTTCATCGCGCAACCTTTGTTGCCAGATACCGAAGACCTCGCGCTGTTTTTGCTCCAGCAGTTGAGAATAGATTTTTTCGCGTTTACTGTCGGCTGTTTCATCGATGGTTCGGCGTCCGGTTACCTCGACTATGTGCCATCCAAACTGACTTTTGAAAGGTGGGCTGATTTGTCCGGGTTCGAGGCGGTCTGTCATTTCCTGATATTCTCTTACAGTATCGCCTTTTTCCATCCAGCCGATATCACCACCTTCGGTGCCGCTGCCATAATCAACCGAATAGAGCTGAGCCAGTCGAGCAAAGTCCTCACCAGCGAGCACTCTTTGGCGCAACTCCAGTAAACGGGCCTCAGCTTCTTCATCGCTTAGCAGTTCGTTAGGGCGCAATAATATATGCCGCGACCTTACCTGGGTAGACAGTACCTGTTGTGCATCTTTCCGAGCGCTGAGAAAGACAATATGGTAACCGCTAGCACTGCGCAAAGGGCCAGCGTATTCACCCGGCTCCATGCCCAGAACAGCGTCGGTGAATAACCCCGGGATTTCGGCTTTTTTGCGCCAGCCCAAATCACCACCACTAAGCGCGGTGGAACCAACCGAGTATTGATTCGCAAGCTGATCGAATACCGCGCCGGCGTTAAGTTTTTCGAGTATTTCGGTTGATAGAGCCTTCGCCTCAGCGACTTGCTCAGGCGTAGCAGCGTCTGGCAGAGTGATGAGAATATGGGCCAGTTTGTATTCGTACTCGATACCATCGTCGTTACGGTTGATAAAGTCTTCGACCTCTTCGTCGCTAATGGTTGCGGACCGAGCCGTGTACTGGCGTCTGAGTGCATTGAGGGTTAAATCTTTGCGAATAGTTTCCCTGTATTTTTCGTAGTCGATACCCTCGGCAATCAAGACCTGCCGAAATTGAGTCAAATCCATCTGGTTATCACGGGAAATTCTTTGCATGGCCTGATTGAGCTGACCATCGGTGATTTTCAGCCCTCGTCGTTTGGCTTCCTGCATTAGAATCGAATCGTTAATCATCGCTTCCAATACCTGTCGATGTAGCGTCTCGTCATCGGGTAGTTTGCGCCCGGACCGAGTAAATTCAGTAATGATTAACGTCTTACGGGCTTCGAGTTCGCGTTTGGTGATGACATCGTCCTGGACAATCGCAATAATTGCGTCGATCGATTCTTGTTCAGCCTCGACGTTCACGCTAAGTCCGAACAGGGTTAATACGATTATGGTTAATAATTTCATTGATATGCGGTAGTTTAAAAGCGGGACTGGTAACCTGGTATCGCCTGTCTTAAATGGGTGTCGACATCTTTACCGGCCTGAGTTAATCCCTTTAGTGTCAATTCGAAAAACAGGGCTGAGTCGGTTTCAACGAAATTGTCGTCACTAACCTGGCTGGCGAGTATTTTAAGGCCCCAGCAGCAAGATTCATAGCTAATGCCGAATAAATTTTCGACTGGTTTATCAAATAGTAATGATTCATGGTATTTGGCGATTAGCATCCAGCGTTCGTTGACCGGATAGACTACCGAAACCGCCGATTGTTCGAGTTCGGTATCCTTAAAAAAATACTCGAAATTGGCGGCATAGCCGTTCTTTGCCCAGTTGATGGATATTTCGCGTTTGGTAAACTCGTCGACTGCTTCGTCATAGATCAGATCGGTACCTATTTTTAGGTCAGGTGTCGGATTGATGTCAATTTCGGTGATTATATTAGAGCGCTTACGGTCATCGATAACGCCATTCAGACTGACAAGTCGATCGTCAGCATAAAATACCTGGGCTATGCGGGCATAGAGCAGGCTCCTTCCGCTATCGTTGGCATAAATTCGTGAGCCCAGGCCGAAGCTGACCTGGTCGGTATCACCAAGACGATCAACCCCGCTAAATCGGTTAGGGCGGAAAAAATTATTATAGGTTTCAGGTCGTAGCGAGGCATCAAAGTCAGGGATTTCAGTTTGATCCTCATAAGGAATATGCGCGAAATATAGCCTGGGTTCGAGGGTTTGTAGCCAGTCGTCATTTGATCCGGTGATACGCTCGAAGAATAATCCACTATCCAGACTCGCAATCGGCAGACCTCGCTCAATCGAATCACTTCCGAGTGTATTGTTGTCCAGCACATACTCGGTGAAAGCGAATTGCAATTGCGGTTTGAAAAAATACCAGCTCTCATTACTCGTCCAACTCAAGCTGGGTAGCAGATGAGCCCGGCTACCGTTGATACTCGACTCTCGCTTAAATCTAACCAGCTCATTTTGCATTTCGAACTGCAGGCCATTCTCCCAGGGTTGAAAGCGGCTATTAAACGTTAGGCGCGGCAGACGATGGTAGGGGCGGCTTGCTATCGCTATACTACTGTCGACTGTCTGATAGTTTTGCCAGAGTAATGATGTCCGCCAGGATGCGCCAGCATGGGTTAACTCGAGGTGTCTGTCGAGATGGTTTATTTCATCGGTTCCCGCCACCAGGTTGTTAAAATCATTGAAATAGGCGTCGTCCGAAACCTCCTGTAAAAGCAAGTCGCCGCTTAATTTAAAACCTGGGTAGGACTGGTGTTGCCAGCGCTTAAACCAGCGGTTATCGCCGGTAAGATCGTCATCCAGATGGGTATAATCGATCTGGCCGCGATTGTGCTGAAATAGATAGCGATGCTCACTGTTATATAACAGCCCGCGGTCGGCATACCAGGCAGGTTTGAAAGTGGTATCGACATTGGGTGCAATATTCCAGTAAACGGGAAAAACGATATGACTATTGTCGGCATCAGAGACGCTAAAAGTCGGCGTTAATACGCCCGACATGCGACGGTCGTCGATAGGGAACTGAAAATAAGGCAGATAAAAGAACGGGATATTCTGGAAGTAAATGGTGGCATGGCGAGCGGTACCCAGGCCACGCTCGTCGTCGATTTCGAGCTGGTCACCAGTGAAGTGCCAGTCGCGGTTTTCCGGATCACAGGCGGTATAGAGGATTTCGCTGAAGCGGCTGCGTGACTGGTCGAATATTTCTATTTTGCTCGCACTGCCTCGACCATGGCGCCCGCGCATTTCGAATTCGGAGGCATCGATTTCGGCACTATCTGTTTTTTGATCGAGCGTCAGGTGTTCTGCGCTTAGCCTGTAATCCGGTTTTTCGAAAACAACCGAACCGCTGGCCTCTAGCTGCTCGTTATCTTCGTCATAAATAAGCTGGTCAGCGTTGATGGTTTGATCGCCACGTATCAGGCGAACATTGCCACTGAAATTTAAAAAGTTGTTTTCATCGCGTAATACCCGGTCGGCTTCGACTTCGGTGCTGGCGAGGGTGTCATTCCGGGTTTGGACATGATCATAAGCCGGGATACGACAAAGCCCCCAATCTTCGCTGGCGAATAAGCTGGTCGGTAGCAGGCCGGAGATCAGGCCCGCGAAAATTAATTGGCGCAGGTAAAACAAGGCGATCCAGAAAATAGAAATATTTTGTCACATAAACATGCTGACGGCGAGAGGGTATGATGAACAAGTAGTGTTTAATCCTTGCTGAACAGGTATTTTGGCGACTCTAAATCTGTCCTGCACGGAACACTTCGGTATCCGGATGAAACGCAAACCAGGCAAACCAGAAGCCCTGAATCCCGGCAATTTCTTTGTTGGATTCGTCGGTAATGGTGACAGCACGGTTTTGTTCGTCCCAATGAATGGTAATATTAGTACCATTAACGCTATCAGCAAAACTTGCGCGAGAATTTTTCTCCAGCTCTACGAAAGGGTAAGCCTTGTAAACACCCCCAAACTCAACGCCGACCACCAGTTCCTTGGGGTGATAGCTGCTCGGAGCGCGATTATTGACCTGAAAATATAACGTGCTTGACTGCTCGTAACCTGCATAAGGATCGCGTGCGTAGTCCCGGGAAAAGCCGGTCTCGTCAGAAAGTACCAGTGTATCTGGATGTTTTTGTTGCCAGGCTTGCCAGGTGGTATGGCTGATTGGGATTCTTTTCAATTTTTTACCAACCATTTCGCCGGAGATCGAGCTACTGGAAATCTGCGACCACAGAGACTCGGTATTGCGGTCGTAAAGCAGGACATCGCTGTTGTACAGCAGGCCGGAAACGCCAAATTCAGTCACGCTACCTTCGATGTTGGCATCGAAGGCCACGGCGGTGCCACACAGTGGGCAATAGGTGATGGCGTAACTTTGGCCATTAATTTTATCGTTGACGATTTCGTGCCAGTTCAGAATCGAGATCGGGTAGGCTTTGGCTATGCCGTCTATTTCTATACCTACAATTCGATCTTTATCGGCGAGATAATCCACCTGACTGGCCAGAATCAGTTTCGGGTCGGATATGGCAGGAATGCCATCCTTCGGTGGTCCTCCAGGCAAAATTTGTCCCTGTGGGATAACCGCATTTGAGATATCGAAACCATTTTTCGAGATAGCATTGGCACTGTACTGGATAGTCACAGCACCTAACAGTAGCGATAAAAGTACCAGAATTCGATTTTTCTTTAACCATTCGAGTTGCATGAGATTCTCCCGGTGGTATTAGTGAAAGAGACCTGACCTGGAATTTGATTAAAAAAATGGGAATTGATTCAATTTTCTTTCACCGAATGCTAGCATCGCTGAATTCCAACGGCCCAACCATATAACCAGTAGGTACCTTAATGTTTGAAAAAGAATTAATGAGGCAGGTTCGAGAGCGATTTTGCCACGTCGATACCTGTCCTTATCAGGGTGAGCGTATATTTTTCGAAAATGCTGGTGGTTCACTCACCTTGAAGTCGGTGGTGGAGACCAATACTCATTTTGCCTCGATCCCGGACAACCAGGGGCGCGATAACCCCGCTTCCCACGAACTGGTGCGCGTGATTAATCAATCGCGTGACGATATGCGGTTATTTCTTGGTGTTAAGAGTGGCCCGGTATTTATTGGAGAGAGTGGTACAGAGTTATTATTTCGCCTGGTTCGTGCTGCTGTTTTGGGTTCTCCAACTGGTGGTAATATTGTCGGCAGTACCCTCGAACACCCGGCGACCGTCAGTGCCAGCAAGCGCTGGGGCAAGATTGCCGATAAGGAATATCGAGCGGCTATTCACGATAACGATAGTGCCACAGTAACCGTCGAGGATTATTTGAAGGTTATTGACGCCGATACCCGGGTCGCGACGATTATTCACACTAGTCCGGTCACCGGCATGTCGGTCGATATTAAAGCAGTGGCTCAAGCGATACGGAATGTTTCTCCGGATTGCATCATCATCGTCGATGGCATCCAGCATGCACCGCACGGTGGTCTCGATGTCGATGGTTATGATATCGATGCCTATGCGATCTCGGCTTATAAAATATATTCGCGTCACAACTATGGTTTTGCCTGGATGTCACCACGCCTGAGCCATCTCGAGCACGATCATCTCGACGGCACTCCGGAAGATTTCTGGGAGCTGGGTACGCGCGACACTTCGGCTTTCGCCTGTACCTCCGAAGTGGTGAGTTATCTCGACTGGCTGGGCTCGAACTTCACGGATTCTGATGACCGCGGTACTCGTTTGCAAGCCGCTGGCAAGGCAATAGGAGAGCAGGAAGCCGGGCTAATCGAGGTCATGATTAATGGTGCAGATGGGCAGAAGGGCCTACGCGATATGCCTGAAGTATTCCTAATCGGCGGATACGACTCCGATTGCCGCGAAGGCCTGTGTTCGATTATTGTCGAAGGCAAACCCTGCGCCGAGGTAGTGACCGCACTAAACCAGAGAGGCGTGCGAACGCATGTTCGTAAGGCAGATTACTTTTCGGGCAATATCCTGACACCGCTTAATCGTCCTACCTGTATTCGAGTTTCCATGTGTCACTACAATACGAAAGAAGAAGTGTTGAAATTTTTGCGAGAGCTGGAGGGGATAATCGCCGGATAAAAGTCTGTACCATAGCTGAAAGCTAGGAGGGGGAGGATGAAATCTCATGCTCAGGCAGTAGTGATCGGTGGTGGTCTGGTCGGCTGTTCGATTCTTTATCATCTGGCTAAACTCGGCTGGACCGATGTGGTATTGCTCGAACGCGATGAATTGACTTCGGGTTCGACCTGGCATGCAGCTGCGGGAATTCACGGTCTGCACGATCACAACAATATTTCAAAGTTGCAGTATTACACCATGCAACTCTACCAGGAGCTGGAACGCGAAACCGGGCAGGGCTGTGGAATTTTTCAACCCGGTTCGTTGTATTTAGCACAGACCAGGGATCGCGAACACCAGTTACGCATGCAGGCCGCGAAAGCCAGATATTTTCAGGTCGAATTCCACGAGTTAAGCCGCGTTGAAGCGGAACGTATGCACCCGCTGGCGAATTTTGACGATATTCGCTGCATTATGTACGAACCCGATGGCGGCAATGTCGACCCCTCCGGCGTGACTTATGCTTATGCTAAAGGTGCGCGAGCACTGGGAGCCGAAATCGAACGCTTCACGCCGGTGGTTGCCACCACGCAGCGCGCCGATGGTAGTTGGGATGTTGAAACCGACAAGGGCTCGATCCATGCCGATGTGGTGATCAATGCAGCCGGTTTATGGGCGCGCGAAGTCGCCGCGATGGCGGGTTTTGAATTACCGCTGATGCCGATGGAGCACCAGTATTTTGTCACCGAAACCATTCCCGAAATCGAGGCGCTGGGCAAACGTCTTCCCTTAATAGCCGATCGTGATGGCGAGTATTACATGCGCCAGGAAGGGCTGGGCTTACTGGTTGGTGCCTATGAAAAGGGCGGTAAATTCTGGGCCGAAGAGGGTACGCCGATGGACTTCGGGCATGAATTGCTCGATGAAGATCTGGATCGAATCGAAGAAAACCTCTTGCGCGCGTTCGAGCGTGTACCGGTGCTCACCGAAGCGGGTGTTAAGCGCGTCATTAACGGGCCGATGATCTGGTCACCCGATAGTGCGGCGTTGTTTGGTCCCGTGCCTGAATTGAAAAATTACTACTGCTGTACCGGCATTATTCCCGGGTTTTCGCAATCTGGTGGACTGGGTTTGACGTTGGCGCAGTGGATTATCGACGGGGAACCGGAAATGGACATGTTTCCCTGGGATCTAGCACGTTTCGGCGACTGGACCGACAGATCATTCACCAAAGCGCGGGCGCATGATCAGTATTCGCATCGTTTCAAAATTCATTTTCCCTACGAAGAACGCGAAGCCGGACGGCCGGTGAAAACTCGACCGGCCTATCAGCGCCAGAAGGGCCTGGGTGCGGTATTTGGTTTGAGCTACGGCTACGAACACCCACTCTGGTATGCGGGTGAAGGTGTAGAGGTAAAAGAGGAATATGGTTTCGAGAGGCAAAATAGCTTCGACGCAGTGGCTGCAGAATGCAAAGCTTTACGTTCAGGCGTTGGTGTACTCGATGTGTCTAATTTCGCCAAATACGAGATTAAAGGTAAGGGCAGCGCTGACTGGTTAAATCGAGTCGTTGCCAACTATGTGCCGACCGAGATCGGCCGATCATGTCTGACCCCGATGCTCGGGGTTCGTGGTGGCATCGCGGGTGACTTCACCATTACCAAACTCGATGAGGACACTTTCCTGATGATCGGTTCGGGTATTGCCGAGCGTTATCATCAGCGTTTCTTTCAGTCTGTGCCACGCCCCGATTCGGTCGGCTTCACAAGTCTTACTGAAGCCTGGGCCGGGTTTAACGTCGCCGGTCCCAGGTCGCGTGAGTTACTGCAAAGCCTGACCGATGCCGATTTGTCGAATGACCAGTGCAAATTTATGCATAACAGGAGCATCACTATTGCGGGAATTGAGGCGGTAATTTTGCGGGTTTCATTCAGCGGTGATCTCGGTTGGGAGGTTTATGTGCCGGTGGCGCAGCAATTGATCCTGTTCGATGCCATTTTGCAAGCAGGTAAAAGCCTCGGCGTGCGTCCCGTCGGGAGTCGTTCGCTGTTGTCGCTACGCGTCGAAAAAGGCTACGGAAGCTGGAGCCGAGAATATTCTCCTGAATACTGGCCGCAGGAAGTGGGCCTTGATCGATTAATCAAACTCGATAAACCTGAGTTTCTCGGACGAGAAGCTTATATTGCCCTGAAAGATAAACCGCCACGCGAGAAACTGGTGATTGCCGAAGTTGAAACCGTAAACGCCGACGCTAACGGTGGTGAGCCGATTTTTCTCAGGGATGGCACGCCGGTTGGCCGGGTTAGTTCGGGAGCTTATGGTCACACGGTTGGCAAGTCACTGGCGCTTTGTTTTATCAAAACAGACTACGCGGTCGCAGGCACCGAACTCGATATCGCTATTCTTGGTTTGCCACATGCGGCTAAAATATTAGAAAAACCGCCTTTCGACCCGGAAGGTGCCCGCCTGAGGAGCTAGTCATGTCTGAGAATCCCTATTCAATTCCAAATCCGAAAGTCGATCCGAGCAGACGACCGGCGATGCGCCCGGACAATACGCCGGATGACAATAACCGTATTGAAATTGGCCCCACCCCGCTGGCTTACCAGGAGTGGCAAGCGGCTGGTCTGCAATGCCCTGATTTACCCGCAATGCGCCAATATCGCCTCGAGCGAATCGTCGCGGGTCTGATCGAACGCGACCTCGATGCAGTGCTGTTATTCGATCCGTTATCGATTCGCTATGCGACTGATACTACGCACATGCAATTATGGAATGCACATAATCCGTTTCGTGCCTGCATGGTGACAACTGACGGTTATATGATTTTGTGGGAATACGGCGGCTATGCCTACATGTCCGAATATAATCCACTAGTTAGAGAAGTCAGGGCAGGAGCATCTTTTTTTTATTTTGCCACGGGTCAGCGTACTGAAGAGAAAGCCGAAATGTTTGCCGGACAAATCATCGATGTATTAAAACAACGCACCGGTTCAGGTAAGCGTGTCGCAGTCGATAAAATTCAAATTACCGGATTGCGTGCGCTGGATGCTTTAGGTGTCGAAGTCGAAGATGGTGAAGAATTGATGGAACGAGTACGTTCGATAAAAGGCCCGGACGAAATTCTGGCGATGCGCTGTGCGATTCACGCCTGCGAAGCCTCGATTGCCGAAATGCGCGAACTCACCGCGCCGGGCATGACCGAAAACGATGTCTGGGCAGAATTACATAAATCCAATATCCGTCGTGGTGGCGAGTGGATTGAAACCAGAATACTTTCCTCCGGTCAGCGCACCAATCCGTGGTTCCAGGAATGCGGCCCGCGTATTATCGGCAATAACGAAATCGTCGCTTTCGATACCGATTTAATTGGTTGCTATGGCATGTGCACCGATATTTCGCGAACCTGGTTTATTGGTGATGGTCAGCCTACACAACGTCAAAAAGACATGCATAGAGTTGCTTATGATCATATTATGATCAATGCTGCAATGGTTAAACCCGGTATTAGTTTTAAGGAATTGACCGAGGGTGGGCATCATCTGGATGATATTTACATCCCGCAAAAATATGGTTCGAAATTTCACGGCGTCGGTCTCTGCGACGAGTGGCCCGCGATTAAGTACCCGATCGACTGGGAAGAGCGGGGTTACTCGGGTGTGCTGGAACCGGGTATGATGCTATGCGTTGAAGCCTATGTCGGTGAAGTTGGTGGTCCGGATGGTATAAAACTGGAGGATCAGTTACTGGTCACCGAAGACGGATTCGAAAATATGGTGACGTATCCGTTTGACCCGTTGTTGATGGGTTAAATAAAAATGATTAGAAGGTGTTGGCGATGAGCATGAGTCTGATATCTTTCTGTTTTAATGAGTGAATTATAAGTTATAGTTACCGACAGAATGGATAAATCAAACATTAATGCTGCCATTATTTTTTCCGATATAGCCGGTAGTTCCCTTT
>Ga0224506_10002560_pt1 | contig 12308 bp, 13 predicted proteins | sample SF_Jan12_sed_USG_2_FD_169108 | JGI IMG/M metagenome (GOLD analysis project Ga0224506, IMG submission 169108) | Sediment microbial communities from San Francisco Bay, California, United States - SF_Jan12_sed_USGS_8_1 | ecosystem: Environmental > Aquatic > Marine > Sediment | place: USA...
AGTTAGACGTGGTAGAGTGCAACTTGCAATCGGAGACATCATCGGTTCTAACCTCACCAACCTAACCCTTGTGCTGGGACTAGTTCTCCTAACCTCTCCTTTCAAAGTCGACCTGACAATCTTCATAAAGATCCTCCCGTTCTTGCTAATAACGACCGTCATATTCTGGCGTTTCATTATGAGAGGTGGAGTCTCAAAAGCTGGTGGAGCGATTCTATTACTAACCTATATTCTATTCCAAGCACTCGTCATAGAGGTGTAGGTTGTTGTGTGCGTGTTTGCGTAAACACTTAGGCTAGACCGTCGCGCGCATGCATGCATGCATTAGGCACGGGTGACACTTGAGGGTTTGAAGTTTCTGATGACTTCTAGGCATTCTTTCCATCTAAACGGCATGACCCAAATGCCTCCGAATAAGAGTATTCTCCTGATCCGTTTCATTTCTTCTCCACTTGCGAATACGAGAATTCTTCCGCCCCATACAGGTTTTATGCGTATCTCATCAAAACTGAGGTACATTGGGAAGCGCGTATACTTAAATATGCGAAGTCCTTGAAAGGTGATCCCATCCTCTTCAATTATCATCTTATTAAAAATGAGGTTTATGAGACCATAACAAAGTAGGGACCCCCAGAAAATAACAAAAACCGTAGCCGCAATTGTTAAACCAGTTTGTTGCAAAGACTCCGGATGACGTACTAACATATTAACCTCAATTGCAACCAAAAAGGAAATTGCGGCAATAGCTGGAACCATTTGCAATGGAAGCACCCACGTCTCAAACAGAGAGGAAGAGGTGAGAACTTTTTCACCTAAGCTAATACCGCCAAGATGCATGTACGAATGTGGTCTAGTACTATTCTTGGAAAAGAAGACTAATATGTTTCCCGGGAGAAAGGTGGTACCAGGTACCCCCAATTAAGTACCACCGTCTCCTTATTTTCCCTTTGTGTAACGTAATCCCGACAAACCAATTGCGTTGTGCAGTAAGTTAGGGGCCTGCATGCATGCATCGGCGTTGAGTGGCTTCTCCTCTCTCCTTGGAGTCCCTTCCATTGGTTTTGGGAAACCAGATGGCTCGTCTTCACCATGATCAGCATCCCAAACTTCCACAGCATCAACCCCAACCCCATCATTGGATGGACTCTCTTTGCAGTAGGACTCTCCATCTTTCTTACAGCATTTGTCCAATTCTTCAGCAAACGAAAAGAAGAAATTGTAGCGACTGGCCTGTATTCAGAAGTTAGACATCCTCAATATCTTGGAATAATACTCGCAACCATGGGATTTACCTTTGTAGGCGAAAGACCCATGGCATGGATTTCTTGGCTCAACTTGATCTTCTTGTATCTTCTACTCGCAAACTACGAGGAGAAAATTCTCAAGGAAAAGTATGGAGAAAAGACTCAAAGGTATAGACAACAAGTGCCTTTCATTTTACCAATATCTTTCAACATCTCAAACCGACTTCCAACGCCAAAATCAAAATTCAAAAGATACGCTCTCATAATCTTCACTTACCTTATAATAATGATCCTAGCATGGAAGATTCTAAAGCAATTCTCATATGCCCCAGAACCTTGACGAAATTATCATACTGGGCATCGCACATCATATCTGCATATTTCAACATTGTTTTGTTACAAAGTAGTTTCGCGCGCTGCTTGAGTAGTTTATGTGAGGCGGTTTGTTTGATTTTCATAACTCTAGGCAAATGGAAGCAAGCGCCCAAAAAGGAAATGATTGATCAAGCCACCAAAAGGTTAGAAGAACTCGAGAAGCAAGGCATCAAGATGCGTGTCCACTGGACTCTGGGACGCTATGACGTAGTCGCATTTACGGAAGCCCCAACCGAAAAGGACGCCATGAAAGCACTCCTCAGTTTTCAAAACTTAGTTGATACGGAAACGATGGTAGCCGTTCCACGGAAAGAAGGAATAAAACTCCTTTAAATCGAGACCCAAAAATTCCCTTTTCTTTTTTTAAGATACCAGCAGCTAGCTAGCTTAATGTGTTGGGTTTGGGTTTGGGGGTTAAAATTTAACGCAAACACACTAAGTTAAAGAACATATTAGGACATGAATGTATAGAATTATACAGAGTCGAAAAAATCAAATTGCTAAGAGAAGGCGGCACATGCATGCATCAGAACACTTAAACCTTAATGGGCGCTAATAATTATCACACATGCAGAAAGAGGAAGATGGTTGATAAGTCCATGAAAAGAAGCCCGAGAAATGCCAAGAATAGAAGTGGCAGACGCGTTAAGAAACGCTCCGTTGAGATAGGAAATGAATACGAAGTGGATATAACAGGAACAACCCCAAACGGGGCAGGCATAGCCAGAATCAAAGGCTTCTTAATTTTAGTTGACGACACAAATCCTGGAGATCACGTAAAGGTAAAGATCACGAAGACAGACCGCATGAACGCAGAAGCAGCAATAGTCACATAGAACTCAAGCGCACGCATTGCAACCCTCATTTAAAAATCAAAAACAGCGAACGAGTCGCATGCATGCATCTAAAGGGGTATTTCTGTATATAGTTATAGACGGGATTATTCCTTTTACTTGGATACGCCCGAACATGCATGTATGCGAAAGGTTTATAGGTGACTGTCACCCCTTCACCTACGGTGAACACATGATGAGGAGAACAGTCACATTTGACCCAGCAATAGACCAATTGGTTAATCTAATCAGAGGTTTGGCTCTTTTGATAGGTCTCGAATACAATTACACAGAAGTCGTGAACGGTCTAGCATACTACGGTGTTTGCTACTGGTTGAACATTCAAAAAGACAGAGCAGTGACAATGGCTCCACAAGTTCTAACTAGCAACCTAAAATTTGAAGGCATAACAGACGAACTATTGGACAAATTGCGCGAGACTATGCCAAACTTGAAGCTCAACAATATCAATCTAAAGGCTAAATGAAAGGACATACATGCATGCTGTGGTCTATGCTTCTTATACTATGTAGGCTGATTTTTTTCTTACTTTAAACCTAACTTCATTTTTACTTGCTGGCTCAAAGATTAACTCAACTTCGTTCCACTTCTTAGCATCTACTGCTTTCATAATCTCCTTGGCAAATTCTGGTGGAACTCGAAGAAAACCGTTCTTACATTCCTCGCGCGCGCAATTCTTTGAGATGTGCGAGAAACTAGAAGATGAAGTGAAAAACACTTAGGCTACCCATACCATGTATGCATGCTGGAAAACTCGTGCGCCTCTAATTTTAGTCGTTCGTCTTTTTTGGTCTACTCTTGAACGTCTTCAATGCCTTTTTCTGTGATTTTGAATCGTGTACTATTGTCTGGTAAGTATGGGGAGTCAATAACCTTTGCTATTCTTGTTCCCTTGCTTCCTTTTCTAAGATAAACCCGGTGGGTGCAGGCGTGAGCCATGACGTGTCCGCCTGCTGGTCTGTTGGGGTCTCCGAAAAATGTGGCAGGGTTTGCCTGAACCTGATTCGTAACTATTACAGGCAGGTTATAGGCTTCTGTCAGTCTCAACATCTTGTGGAGTTCGCTGTTAAGTTTTTGTTGGCGTTCGGAAAGATTTTCCCTACCTACATATTCGCCTCTGAAATGGCCGATCATGGAGTCCACAATGACGAGTTTTACGTCGTTTTCTGGACAAAACTTGAAGAGATGGGCTGTCAATAAACATTGATGGCTGCTGTTGTAAGCCCGAGCGAGAAAAATGTTTCCTAAGGTTTCGTGAGGATCAAGTCCTAATGCGTTGGCTATTTCAAATATGCGTTCCGGCATGAAAGTTCCTTCCGTGTCAACGTACACCACGTTTCCGTTCAATCCTCCTTTCTCTACTGGAAGCTGGGCGATAACGCAGAGCGTCAAACAGATTTGGGTTTTGCCTACACCGTATTCCCCTATGAACTCAGTCATGGCCTGACTTTCGATTCCGCCGCCCAAAAGCTCGTCTAGGCTCTTGGAACCCGTGGAGCACTTGAGCATGTTTTGCCTCTTTTTCCACAGTTCCTCAGCCGTGATAAAGTCGACGAAAGCCGATTTTCTGGCTGCCGCAACAATGTTAAGGACCGTGTTGAAACCTATCCCCGTCTTTTCCGCTATCTCTCTAGGCGGAGTCACGGCAATGGCTTCAATAGTGGTTAATCCAGCAGAGTTGAGTTTACGGGACATGGCGGGTCCAACGCCGTCAAGAGCTGCTAAATCGCCGTTTGCCATCTTATTTTCACCTTTTACAGATTGATTTATCCATGCGTTGCGTTTGATACCGCATCAGCTGCGTGTTGGTTTTAAAGCCTGTGATCCAACGTATAGCTGTGAAGAGGAGAGAGGACGGTGGAAGTAATTGTTTTAATCTCGAAACACATACCTTATCGCGGTTTCCATGGTGTTGAATAAGAAGTACGTTGAGAATCCTTTGATCTGGCGTGAAACTGTGGAGGCTCGGCTTTACCAGCAGGCTATAACGGAAAAAGCTTGTGAGAAAAACACTATGGTCATATTGTCCACCGCTCTTGGTAAAACCGTGATCTCTGCTTTGGTTGCAGCTCACTTCCTCTACAACCACTGGGACATGAAGATTCTGGTCATGGCTCCCATCAAGCCCCTAGTTTTGCAACACAAGGACACCTTCAGCAAGTTTCTAAAAATCAAAGCTGAAGACATGGTTGTCCTCACGGGCAAGGTACCTCCCAGCTACAGAAAATATCTTTGGGAAGGAGATGCCAAGGTTTTCTTTGCTACCCCTCAAGTTGTAAGGAATGATCTAGAAAGTAGAATGCTCTCCCTCGAAAACTTCAGTTTCATAGTGTTTGACGAGTGCCATCGGGCTCGAAAGAACTACGCTTACACCCTCGTGGCAAAGAAGTATGCGGAGCAGGCTTGTTGGCCCATCATCATGGCAACAACCGCTAGTCCAGGATCCAACCAGAAGAACATCAATCAAACGTGTAGCGACCTTTACATAGAACAGATAGAGTTTCGAACAGAGGAGAACCCGGATGTAACACCCTACATTTATCGAGTGGACGTGGAATGGAAGGAAGTAGACCTTCCTGAAGAATACAAGGAAATGGGAGAGATCCTAAGAAAAATTCTTTGGGAGAGGCTTAGAAGGCTTCAGTCCCTTGGCGTAGTTAGAAAATATTTGAAGTACGTGACTCGCAGAGACCTTTTACAAGCGGGGGAAAACCTTAGAAAGCGGTTGGAGGAAGTCTCAGAGGCGAGGAAAGGCCCTCTTTACGGCGCAATTATGCTTCAAGCAGCCTCGCTGACAACCTTTCACGCCCTAGCACTCCTGGAAACCCAAGGAACCTACTCCTTAAGTCGGTTTCTCGAAAAGGTGGAAAGACAATGCCACCAAAAGAAAAGTTACAAAAATATCGTCAACGACCCGCAATACCATCTGCTAAGAAACTATCTCACCAAAATTGGCGGCTTGAACCACCCAAAAGTCCTTGCACTCAAAGAAGAAGTTGGACAGCACCTGAGGAGCAACCCTTCCACGCGCATTCTGGTTTTTACACAATACAGAGACACAGCAACCCACCTAGTCAACGAGCTGGAGACCTTGAACGGCGTATACGTGAAACGTTTTGTGGGGCAAGCCAGCAAAGAAAATGACCCGGGCCTCAGTCAAGACGAGCAAGCCCAGATACTGCATGATTTTAGAGAAGGCAAATTGAATATTTTGGTGGCCACCAGCATAGCTGAAGAAGGCTTAGACATTTCCCGCTGTCGATCTTGTTGTCTTTTACGAGCCTATCCCCAGCGAAATACGCTTTATTCAACGCAAAGGAAGAACGGGAAGAAAAAACATCGGAAAAACCGTGATATTGGCAGCCAAGGAAACCTACGACATCGCTTACCTCTACGCCAGCCAACGAAGGGTAGAGAAAATGAAAGGCATCGTAACAAGCCTTAACAAACGGCTAAAATCCCTTACGAGAATAGGAGTAAAACCGGCGTTTAACCATATACCAAAATCAGAGATAGCTGAAGAGAAACCTTTCATACCGCCTGCAAAAGCTGTAGAAAAGATCGAAGTTGAACTGGAAGAAGTCAAAGAGTTTACTAGAGAGGTTAATCGGGCAGCGAAGAACCTGTGGATGAAAGCAATGAAGGCAGGAGCAAAAGGTCTCCTCATAGAAGACCTCCTGGAAGAATCGATCCTAGAAGGCTATTCTCAAAACATCGTTAAGGCTGCCATAAACAACCTTGAAAAAGCTGATCAAATCTACAAATTTAGTTGGGATCGCATCGCCTCAGTAGCAAGTATGTCCAGCCTAAAAGAAAAAGAAGACAAAAATGTGTTCGAAGTGGAGGTTGAAAAGGTCTTACCGGGAAGAGCTGTGTGCATAGTCAACAAGAAGTGGAGAGCTAGACTTGTTCCAGAAGAATATGAAGGCCCTCCCAACCTGATAAAAAAGAACATGAGGTTCAAGGCTAGAGGCACCCTCTACCACGAAGGAAAAGCCCTCTGCATACAAGTGCGAAGAGTCACCGAAATTCTCTAGGCGCACGCGCGCATGTTAAAACTAAATCGCGCGCATTTTACTCACGGTTTCTCGTCTTTTTTAAATAGCCCTCTGCTTGTAGAAACTGTAGTAGCATCAGGTTTGGCGCGCGCGCAAGAAGCAACAGTCTACAGAATAGTCTTCAGAGAAAAGTGATTGGAAAAATCAAGACATATCAAAACAACAAAAAACAAGAATAAGGGTTCTTTCAATCGTTACGCAAAAGATTTTATTAGCCGAAGATACCGATTATTATTTGGTGTCTTTTTTCAGCGAGGTGTCTCAGGGGCAGCTTATGAGCTGAACCACGTGTGTGTGGTGTTTTAGCTTCTCCAAGGTGTGGGAGAAAGAGAGAGCATAGACTGACCTTCGCAGGGTGTTAGTCAAGTTTGAGTAAAAAAGGGGTGCACCTTGAATCTTAAGATCCTTAAGAGGAGGGCTGAGATGTTGGATGCGGTTAGTACGGGGCTTCATCCTTCTGCTGTTGTTGCTCAGTTGGCGGAGAAGTATGGGGTTACGGAGCGTGCTTTGTGGAGTGATTGGCAAAGGCGGGAGAAATGGGTTCCTGTGCTTTTGAGTTTGGAGAAGTATGCAGAGTTTGGTGAGATGATTGAGCAGAAGTTGGGTGCGGTTCAGAAGGCTGCGTGGAGCATCTATTTGAAGGCAAGTAACGATAGCGCGAGAGTAGGGGCTCTTAGAACTGTTCTTGATGCTTTGGAGATTCATAGGGATATTGTTCAAACGCGAGATGTTATAGATCGGCTGGGCAGGTTGGAGGAGGTGGCGCAGGAACAGAAGATGCATAGGGGGCATGGGAGGTCATTGCATTGAAAGCGTCGATCATTAAGAGGGTTGAGAAGCTTGAGGAGCAGTTAAAGCCGTCTGAGCCAAAACCGCCGCCCTTCGACTATGATCTTTTGATTGAAAGCGAGAGGGCGTACTTCAGTAAGGAGTTAACTCTCTTGCGCACTAAGGCGCGGGAGCTTGGTTACGGAGACAAGAACAACAAGGTTAGCTGGTTCGACTTGCGAGGTTGTGATCCGGTCTGGAACGAAGAGGTGAGAATGGAATGTTTAGAAGCCTTAAACGATGAAGAAATGCAGATCATCGAAACCTTTCATAAGATTGTGGAGAAAGGCTGTCGTTTGACCGCCATTTTGTCAGAAGACGAGAAAGCTATCGTTAAGAAGTATAACCATGTGGTTACGTTTTTCGGAAACAGCTTGATGATGAATGCTGCTGAAAAAGGCTGGTCTGAAGGTCACGCTAGAGAAGAGTTGGAAGAGCTAAGGGTTCTCTATGAGCAAATCATGGCTAAGCATGGAGAGAGGATCTATGAGTAACCTGGCGATTCTGAGGCGACTTAAGAAGCTGGAGAAAGTTTTCGCGGTGGAGCCCAGAGACGACTGGCTGGACATCGTAATGTGGACCGGATCAGACGGCGGAGTATTTGGACATGCGCATTGCCGTTTTTCTAGAAGTAGAAATCGAACTGAATGGATACCTTGCTCAGACGAAGAAGAAATCGAAATTATGCGTGGGCACTATGAAAAAGACAGTCATAGGCTCTATGGTAAAGGTCCTAGAGTGTCTTTTAGGGAGTATCTTGAGCGTTTCAGCTATCTTGGGTCTGAAGAACTGGGTGTTAAAAGAAAAGAGATTATTGAACGGTTGAAGGGTGAAATAGACGGAACCTGACTTGATTCCTCCTGCTGAGCTTGTTGATGTTGAGAGGCTTCGGGTGGATGGTGAGAATCCTAATCGGATGTCGGCTAGGCAGTTTAAAGCCTTGAAGAAGAGTGTTCAGCGTTGGGGTTTCATTGTACCGATCATAACGAATAAGGACTATTTAGTGGCTGATGGTGAACATCGCCTAAGAGCTGCACAGGACCTAGGCATGAAGCAGGTCAGTGTGGTTAGGCTGCCTGTGGATGATGTGGATCGCCGTTTGTTGAGGCAGGTTATGAATAAGATTCGTGGTGAAAATGATCTTTTTCTGGATGCGGAGGAATACTATCGGATTGTTTCTGAGGATTCTCGTGATCTGATTAGGGAATTGTTGAATGAGAGTGATCTTAGAATTGATAATTTGTTGAAGCTTCGGGAGCCATTTGAGTATAGTGATGAAGAGCTGAGGATCGTTGCGGAAAGGTTTGCGACAAGAGTTGAGAGTAGTAGGCTTGATAGAAGATGGGAAGAAGTTCATCTAGGAGAGCCGTTGACGCTGAAGTGTCATGTTGAGTTTTCTACTAGGGCTGAGGTTACGAAGAGAATCTTGGCTGTGTGTGAGGCTTTTGGGCTCGGTGTTGATGAGTCTCAGCATTTTATGGTTTTTGACGATTTTTCTCTTGATTTTTGCAGAGGCAACTTGATTTATCTTACTGGTGATTCAGGTGGAGGGAAGACCCTTCTTCTTAAGGCTTTCAAAGAGTTTTTCGGTGACGAAGCTTTACGGTTGAGTGATTTAGAGATAGATCCTGATGAAATCCTTGTTGAAGGTGTTGGAAGAGACGTAAAAGAAGCCATTGAAACCTTAAGTCTGTGCGGTTTGAACGATGCCTTTCTTTTTCTGCGTAAATATAAGGAGTTGAGTGATGGACAAAAATATCGTTACAAACTCGCCAAGCTGATGGATAGCAAAGAAAAGAGCGTTTGGATTATTGATGAGTTTTGTGCGACGCTTGACCGTGTTATGGCTTGTATTATTGCGTTTCTGATTCAGAGGGTCGCTAGGAAATATGGAAAGACTGTTGTAGTGGCGACGACGCATCGTGATCTTATAGAAGATTTTCAGCCAGACATCATAATTGAGAAGGGGTTCGAGAGAGACGTTGGGGTTACGAGGAATGATTTCTCTCCTAGGAGATGTAACATCTACAACGATATCTGCATAGAGAAAGCGAGCATTGAAGACTACAAGAAGTTGAGCCGTTTTCACTACAGAACTAAAGATGAAAACAAGTCTGAGAGTCTCAAGATAAGAGACTGCTACAAGCTTCTTTTTAATGATAGCTTAATTGGAGTTCTTGTTTATTCTCGTTCCTATCTTAATTTGAAGCCTAGAGATTTTGAGGCTAAGTCGGAGATGTTCAAAGGTAAGAGGGGTAAGAGGATCTATCTTAAGAAGTTGAAGACTAGAGAGTTAACGAGTGAATTGCATGAGTTTTTTATGCGTAAGGTGAGGGTTCCCCGGTTTCGGCATGGTAATAAACAAGAGGTTGAGTCGTTGATTAATGAAGAGGCTATTCTGTTGGCTTTGTTTTTGAGGGGTAAGAGGGATAGTTGGGTTCCTAGAATTGCGTTTCCTTCTTAGTTTTCCTCTTTTTTGCGCGTGCATAGACGATTTTTCCACATAGGGCACTTTTCAAGTTCTCAGAATGGTTTCAACTAGTCTTGATTTTGGATTTAAGGTATTGTGGGAATTCATGGATATAATCTTTGAACTCTCTAACTTCTGCATCGCTTTCAATGACTTGATTCAATATTCTGTTCTTATTTGGCACTTCATCTAATTCATATAACCAACTTTTTACTGGTTCCTTGAAGTGTCTATAATATTCTGTGGCCTTCTGGTCAAATTCGTTATAAATTAAACCAACGTTACCCTTGTATTTTTCCCATAGCTCTTTAATTCTATTTGGGTGTCTAGTTAAGTCAATAAGGTGAGCAAATTCGTGTGCAAATATTGCTGTGACAAACTTTGCTTCGATAACCTCAGGGAATAATAAGGAAATGAAAAAAGCAGCATGTTTTTCCTCAAATGGATCTGGAAACACTTCATTGAACACAAAAATCTCACGGTCTGGTAAGACTATTTTTCGCACGAAAGGAATAACATAAATCTTTGGTAGATAGTCTGATTTTGAAACGATTATTGGAGAACTTCTCAAGGCATCTTGATAACAGTTCTTGATTTTGCTTAGGACTTTTTTGAACCTAACAATTGAATCTTTGTCAAGATATAAAGAGTTAATCTCTATCAGCATTTGACACCTTCCCAATACCAGTTAGTTCTTTTGGTTTTGCTAAAAACGCTTGGGTTTGGGATATGATCCAAATATGCCGCGGTGGAAAACCCGCTCCTGCTGAGAGGCACAGTTGTCGTTGTTTTCTGAATTCCTCGCTTACCAACAACAACTCCGCGCTGCTTTCAGAACTCAGATAGACACGAGGGAGGGGGGGTATAGGGGGCTCTATAGAGAGAGGTATAGATGTATACATTTTTAATTAAATGTAGCTACATATAGTGATAAGGGGCTTTTTGAGAGGACGAGGACCGCCACCAGGGGCGAGATACTGCGACTTCAAAACGCTCATCAGCTTTCTACAGCTGTTCCGGAAAGCACCCTTAACCGTTTATCGCCTCTACCATGAATCCGGTCGAGGATGGGACCTCAAAAAAATCTATCGCTACCTCAGATACTCCGCTGACTTGAAACTCCTGGAAATTGACCATGTGGAAAAGATGCCCGGGCCTCTTCCAGCTAAATGGTGGCGACTCACGCAGCGAGGGCAGGATAGCGCATAAACTTCAGAATCCACGGATCAACCGCATAACTTTCCATACCTTGCGACATTGGGGTGCAACCATGGAATACCATCGAACCAAAGACATCCTACACGTCAAAGAGAGACTTGGACACAGAAACATAAACAGCACGTTGATCTACACGCACTTAGTGAACTTTGAAAGCGACGAATACCACACCGCAACATCTAAAAGTCTAGAGGAAGATGAAGAACTTCTCAAGGCAGGATTCGAATATGTCACGGAAAGAGAAGACGTCAAAATCTTCAGAAAGCGCAAATGAACTTAAAGTTGTAAGACACGACAAGAAAGCTGGAGAGTTCGTAGTTAAACATCGCCAGACGGGAAACATTTCGCGTGTAGTGGATACTTTCGCCGAAATGTTTCCGATGTGGGCGGGTAGAATTCTGATAACCGCCGACAACGAAAAGTGGGCGCTAACAGCAACTAGAACAGCGACAGGCTTTGCCGCCTCAATTATCATGTCCCCCGCGGAAGCCGGAATAGAGGGCGTCGTGCCGCCGGATAAAACTCCAGATGGACGCGTCGGAGCATTGATTCAGATCTATCATATGACACGGAGGGAATTGAAGGCCCAGATGGGCTTGAGGCTGGGTCAGTGTGTCATGACGTGCCCCACGACGGCTGCCTTTGACGCGCTGCCCAAGGCGAAGAGAAGGTTGAAGGTGGGTCGTAGCCTTCGTCTGTTTGGCGATGGCTTTCAGAAGAGGGATGTGGTTGAAGGGAGGAAGGTTTGGCGCATCCCTGTCATGGAGGGAGAATTTACAGTGGAGGACAGCTTTGGCGTTGTGAAAGCGGTTGCTGGCGGAAACTTTCTGATTCTAGCGGAGAGTCAAAAGGCGGGTCTTGAGGCTTCTGAGGAGGCAGTGAACGCTATCTCCCAGAGCACCAGAGGAGTCATCCTGCCGTTTCCAGGTGGCATCTGCAGATCAGGTTCCAAATCGGGCTCCATGAAGTATAAGCTCAAGGCTTCCACAAACCACCCGTTCTGTCCAAAACTTAAAAAAATCGTGCCGGATTCGCAGGTTCCGGAAAACGTGAACAGCGTGTACGAGATCGTTATAAACGGCTTGAACTCCAAAGTCGTGGAAAAAGCTATGGCTGAGGGGATAAAAGCGACGGTGAAAACTCCAGGGGTTGTTAAGATCTCGGCGGGAAACTACGGCGGTAAGCTCGGTCCTTTTCGAGCATACCTAAAAGAGGTGTTACAGCTACAATAGCTGGTGCACGTGTGCGGTTGATCGTTGCC